>Ga0065723_100208_pt1 | contig 116085 bp, 109 predicted proteins | sample TheenrcuSG05Z960_FD_59110 | JGI IMG/M metagenome (GOLD analysis project Ga0065723, IMG submission 59110) | Thermophilic enrichment culture from UC Davis - Sample SG0.5Z960 | ecosystem: Engineered > Solid waste > Grass > Composting > Bioreactor | place: USA: University of California, Davis
AGCCGCCTGGATGCGGAGCGAAGCCGGGCGGCCCGCCGGCGGCGCCCGTGACGGGCTGTGCCGGAACCGGGCACGCGCCGAACGGATGCTGCAGGGCGCCGGGCGCCGCGCCTTGCAGGCCGGTCGGCCCGGCAGCGCCGGACGGTTCTTTCCAGGGCGGCGACACGTGGGGCGCGGCGAACGGAACGGAAGCGTCCCCCGGCTGGCACGTCTTGCACGGGGTTGTCTTCGCCGCGCCGGAACTTACCGGAAGCGGCGGCAGCTTCGGGATGTCCGGCCATTTGCCGGGCCACGGGGCCGCCGCCTGGCCGGCCGTTTTCCCGTCCGGCGGTCCGTCCGCCTTGCCCGCTTCCGTCTGGACGGTACCGGAAGCCGCGCCGGCCGGGCCCAAGCCGTCCGAAACCGGACCGGCCTTGCCGGCATCGTGGTGGATCCCGCCGTGCGGTCCCGGCGAAGCCGGCGGTTTGGACGCGCCGGCTTTCCGGTCGGGAATGACCAGTTTCATGCCCGCCTTCAGATCGTCCTGGCCGGATGCGGCCGGATTGGCCGCCAGCAGGTCGCCGACGGTCACGCCGTGCCGTTCGGCGATGCCGGACAGGGTTTCTCCCGCTTTCACGAAATGGATTTTCAACGCGCAACGCCTCCCGCTTCATCGAATCTTTACCATACTTATGCGCGGGATGGGCGTTTGACATCATGGCCAGGCGGGCGGACCGGATTTTTCGGCGGGCATCGCCAAAAAAAAGCGCGAAAATCCGGCCGGCCCGGCCGGATTTTCGCGGACTCCCTCCGCACGGGAACCGGCAGGCTTCACCCGCCGCCTTCCCCTTCCCGGTACGGATAGCTGGGATACGAGCCGAGCAGCCGCACGTGGCAGCCGATCGCCTCGATTTCCTCGATGGCGAACCGGAGCAGCATGGACTCCAGCGACGCTTCCACGTCGATGTAGAAGTAGTAGCTCCCCAGCTTTCGCTTCGTCGGCCGCGATTCCAGCTTCGACAGGTTGATGCGCCGCCAGGCGAAAGCGGACAGCAGCTGATGGAGGGCGCCCGGATAGTCTTCCGGCAGCGTGACGAGCATCGTCGTCTTGACCCGATCCGTCGGCGGCAGGCCTTCCGGTTTCTTTTTGCCGACGGCGATGAAGCGGGTCAGGTTGTTCCCGTGGTCGGTGATGTTCCGCGCGAGAATCGCCAGCCCGTATTTGGCGGCGGCCGTCGCGGTGCCGATGGCCGCGTAGGCCGGATCCCGCTTCTCGCTGACGAAACGGACGCCTTCCGCCGTGCTGCTCACATGGATGAATTCCACGCCGGGGAGATGTTTCTTGAGGAATTTCTGGCATTGCGCGATGGCCACCGGGATGGACACGACGTGCCGGATGCGCTCCAGCGCGCCTTCCGCCTCGCCCGCAGGCACGCCGATCAGGTTTTGCACCGACGGATAGGTCCACTCCGCCTGGATGGGCAGGTCGTCCTGTTCCAGCCAGTAATCCAGATGGGGATTGACGGAACCGTCGATGGTGTTTTCGATCGGGATGACGGACAGGTCCGTTTCGCCCGATGCCGTCGCGTCGCAAACGTCGGATATCCATCGATAGGGAATGAGTTCAAACCGGGTTCCCGAAAAAATGTAAGCGGCCGCTTCGTGGGACACCGTCGCTTCCGGCCCCAGGTAGGCGATGCGCATCATGTGCGGACTTCTCCTTTGATCAGGGCATCGAATTGCGCGTACAGCGGGTTGCCGGGCACAAGCAGCCTGACGCCCTCCCGGTCGGGTTCTAGCCGCATCGTCCGCGCGGTGACGCCGGCTTCGCGGAACGCCTCCTGAAGGAACGATTCCAGTTCGGCGTGGGCGCCCCGCTTCCGGTCGATGAAGCAGATGATCGCCGGGCCCGCCCCGCTCAGGGCGGCGCCGAGGGCGCCGTGGTCCGCCGCCTCCCGCAGGATTTTGTCCATGCCGGGGACAAGCGGCGTCCGGTACGGCTGGTGCAGCCGGTCCTGCATGGCAACGGCCAAAAGATCGAGCCGGCCGGCGGCGAGCGCCGCGGTGAGCAGCGACGCGTGGCCCACGTTGAACACCGCGTCTTTCCGGCTGACGGATTTGGGCAGCAGATGGCGGGCTTTGTCGGTGGACAGCCGGAAATCCGGCACGGCCGCCAACACGGCCAAATCGTCCGGCGGCTCGATCCGGATGCCCGACGCCCGGCTGCCGTCCCATACCGCCGTGACGATGCCGCCGAACAGCGAGGCGCCGACGTTGTCCGGATGGTCCTCCAGGCGGGTCGCCATCTGGAACAGGTCGTCCGCCGAAAACGGCTCGCCGATCAGGCCGTTGGCCGCCGCGAGGGCGCCGACGATGGCCGAGGCGCTGCTGCCGAGGCCGCGGGTGAGCGGAATGTCGCTGTGCATGGCGATCTCCAGTTCCGGCAGGCGGACGCCGGCCTCGTCGAACAGCCGCTGCGCGATTTTGTAGATCAGATTGGACTTGTCGGCCGGCACGCCGTCCAGCTCGCGCCCGTACAGCCGGATGCGCGTCCGGTCGCTCTCCTTCATTTCGATCCAGGCATACAGGGACAGCGCCATGCCGAGGGTGTCGAAGCCCGGACCCAGATTGGCCGTGCTGGCGGGCACCCGTACGCGCACCGGCCCTCTTGCGGCCGCCATTCAGACCGCCCCCAGGCTTCGAATGACGTCCATGACCGCCGCTTCGTCGTCCGGCACGACCACCGGCTTTTCGTCGACCGCCGCGATGGCCGTGTTCGGATCCTTCAGGCCGTGTCCGGTCAGGACGCAGACGACTTTCTCCCCGCCGCTGAAGAACCCCTGCTTCTGCAGCTTGATGACGCCCGCCACGGAAGCGGCGGAGGCGGGTTCGGCAAAAGACGCCTTCCTGGGCGGCGATCAGCCGGTAGGCCGCCAGGATTTCGTCGTCCGTCACGAAATCGATCCGTCCGCCGGATTCTTCCGCCGCGGCCACCGCCGTCTTCCAGCTGGCCGGATTGCCGATGCGGATGGCGGTGGCGATCGTTTCCGGATTCGGAATCGGCTCGCCGCGCACGATGGCCGCCGCGCCTTCCGCTTCAAATCCGATCATTTTCGGCAGCTTGCCGGCCTTGCCGTGCGCCCGGTACTCCTTGAACCCTTTCCAGTAGGCCGAAATGTTGCCGGCGTTGCCGACGGGAATCGCCAGGAAGTCGGGCGCTTCGCCCAGCTGGTCGACGATCTCGAAGGCGGCCGTTTTCTGCCCCTCGATCCGGTACGGGTTGACGGAGTTGACCAGCGTGATCGGATGCTTGGCGCAAATGTCCCGCACGATCGCCAGCGCCCGGTCGAAATTGCCCTCGATGGCGATCACCTTCGCGCCGTAGATGATCGCCTGGGCCAGCTTGCCCAGCGCGATGTTGCCGTTCGGGATGAGGACGATGCAGTTCAGGCCGGCACGGGCGGCGTACGCCGCCGCGGCGGCGGACGTGTTGCCCGTGGAGGCGCACATGATGGTGCGGCTTCCTTCCTCCACCGCCTTGGCCACCGCCATCACCATGCCGCGGTCCTTGAAGGACCCCGTCGGGTTGAGGCCTTCGTATTTCAGATAAAGGTCCAGGCCGAGGCGGTCCGACAGCCGTTCGGCCCGGATGAGCGGCGTGTTGCCTTCCTTGAGCGTGATCATCGGGGTTTTGTCGGTGACCGGCAGATGGGCGCGGTACGTCTGCAGCAATCCTGGATACTTCATGCGTGAGATGGCTCCCTTTCGTCAGAATGGCTTTCTCGGCAAAAAACGGCTTACCCTTCCACCCGGTAGACGCTCTTGACGGCGCGGACCGCGCCGAGGGATTCGAAGTCCGCCAGCACGCGGGCGATGCTCGCCCGGGACGCCTCGTGGGTGATGATGACGATTTCCGCATCGGGGTGCTTCACGTTGGGCTGCTGCACGACGGATTCCAGGCTGACGCCATGATCGCCGAATACGCGCGTGATTTTCGCCAGCACGCCGGCCTTGTCCTCGACCTGCAGCAGCATGAAATGGCGGGCGAACACCCGGTCGTCCGGGAGCGGTTCCACTTGCCGGTAGGCGTTCTGGCCGCGCCGGCCGTTGATGCCCAGCTTCATGTTTTTGACGACGGCCACGATGTCGGCCACCACGCTCGTCGCCGTCGGCATCTGCCCGGCGCCGCGCCCGTAGAACATCGTCTCGCCCACCGCCTCGCCGTACACGTAGATGGCGTTGAACACGCCGCTGACGGCCGCCAGCGGATGGTTCCTCGACACGAGGGTCGGTTCCACCGACACGTGGACGTGGCCGTTTTTGCTTTCGGCGATGCCGAGCAGCTTCATCTCGTAGCCGAGCCGCCTGGCGTACCGGATGTCTTCGACGCCGACGCCCGTGATGCCTTTCACCCGGACGAACCGGAAATCGATCCTGGCATGGAAACCGAGGGTGGCCAGAATGGCCATTTTGTAGGCGGCGTCATACCCTTCGACGTCGTTGGTGGGATCCGCCTCGGCATAGCCGAGCTCCTGGGCTTCCCGCAGGACGTCCTCGTACGCGGCCCCGTCCTGGCTCATCTTGCTCAGGATATAGTTGGTCGTGCCGTTGACGATGCCCATGATCTTGTAGATGCGGTCGGACGAAAACCCGTCGACCAGCGTGCGGAGAATCGGCACGCCGCCGGCCACGCTCGCTTCGTAGAACACGTCGCAGCCTTTCTCTTCCGCCTTGCGCAGCACGTCCTGCCCGTGAAGGGCCATCAGATCCTTGTTGGCCGTCACCACGTGCTTGCCGCGCTCCAGGGCGGCCATGACCATGTCCCGGGCCGCGCCCGTGCCGCCGATCACTTCCACGACGAGATCGATTTCCGGGTCGTTCAGCACCTCGTGCGGGTCCGTCGTCAGCTTCGCCGGATCGACGGCGACGCTGCGCGGCTTGTCGACGTTTTTCACGAGAATTTTTTCGATGGACAACGGGCATCCGATCTGGCGCTGCAGGTCTTCCTGATGCTCTTCCACGATGCGCACGACCCCGGACCCGACCGTTCCGAGCCCGAGCAGGCCGATTTTGACTGGCTTCACGTTTCCCTTCCTCCTCTGTCGTCCGATGCTGCTGTCATCCGTTGGCGGCTTCGCATGCGGGGTGCGGACGGTCCCCGTCATCCGCGGCCGATGATCGACGCCCGGTTCACCCCGTCCAGGCCGTTCAGGGAACGGATCACGTCGCCGATGCGGTCGCCCATCTTGGACGTGTCCACGGTGATCACCACGTTCGCCTGGCCCTGCAGCGGGATCGTCTGGTTGATCGTCAGCACGTTGCCGTCCATCTGCGCCATCAGGGCCAGCACCCTGGAAAGGACGCCGGTTTTGTGCTCCAGGTCCATGGAAATGGTGACGATGCGCTCCCGGTCCAGCCAGTCCAGCGGATGGATGCCGTCTTTGTATTTGTAAAAGGCGCTGCGGGACAGGCCGGCCCTTTCGACGGCTTCCTGCACGGTGGCCGCCTCGCCGCGGGCCAGAAGCTCCTTGGCCCGCACCGTCTTGACCAGCGCTTCCGGCAAAATGTCCTCCCGGACCAGGTAGTAGCGTTCCACGGCGCGTCCTCCTGAAGGAGACGTCTGTACTCGTATGAAGGACATTATAGCGGAAGGCGGGCAAAGCCGCAAGGCGGCAGCGGCACAAAAAAAATTGCCGGGGTCCGCCCGGCGGCGGCCGGAACGGACGGTCCGCGGCGAAAAGCGCGGCCGGCGCCGGAATTGAAACGCCCGGAACGGATGCGCCGCCCGCGTCACTCGCGTTCGACGAATTCGAATTCGAAGTCGCCGATCCGCACGTAATGGCCGTCTTTCGCGCCCATGTCGCGCAGCGCCTGGTCGACGCCCATGCGCCGCATGATGCCGGCGAACCGCAACACCGCCTCGCGGGAGCCGAACTGGGTCCGCTTCACCAGCTTTTCGATATGGGGGCTTTCCACGATGAACACGTCGTTTTCCCTGCGTATGGTGAAGGAGCGGTCCTCTTCCGGTTTTGCCCGGATGACGACGCGGTCCTCCCCGGACGGCGCCGCATCGGCGGCCGCGGATTCCGGCAGCGAATCGAGCAGTTCCGCGCAGCGGTAGACGAGCTGCCGGACGCCTTCGCCGGTGACCGCGGAGATCGGGAACACTTCTAAGCCGTGGCCGTCCCCGGCCAGCTTTTCGCGGAACTCGGCCAGATGCCCGGCGGCGGCCGGCACGTCCATCTTGTTGGCGACGATGAGCTGGGGGCGCTTCAGCAAGCCGGGGTCGTGCAGCTCCAGTTCCCGGTTGATCAGCTTCCAGTCTTCGTACGGGTCGCGGCCCTCGATGGCGGCCATGTCCACCACATGCAGCAGCACGCGCGTCCGCTCCACGTGCCGCAAAAATTCGTGCCCGAGACCCGCCCCCTCGTGGGCGCCTTCGATCAGGCCGGGCAAGTCGGCCATGACGAAACTGCGGCCGTCCCCCGCGTCCACGACGCCGAGATTGGGAGTCAGGGTGGTGAAATGGTAATCGCCGATTTTCGGCCGGGCGGCGGAAACGGCGGAAAGCAGCGTCGATTTGCCGACGCTCGGAAACCCGACGAGGCCGACGTCGGCGAGCAGCTTCAGCTCCAGCACGAGCCACCGCTCTTCCCCGTCTTCCCCGTTCTCGGCGATTTCCGGCGCCGGATTGGCGGCGGTGGCGAAGCGGATGTTGCCCCGGCCGCCCCGGCCGCCCCGGGCCACGACGACGCGCTGCCCGTGCCGGGTCATGTCCGCGATCACCTCGCCGGTGTCGTCGTCCCGGACCACCGTGCCGGGCGGCACCTTGACGATCAGGTCGTCGGCGCTCGCGCCGTTCATTCCCTTGCTTTTGCCCCGTTCGCCGTTTTTTGGCCTTGAAATGTTTCCGGTAGCGGAAGTCCATCAGCGTGCGCAGGCCTTCGTCCACGACGAACACCACGTCGCCGCCCTTGCCTCCGTCGCCGCCGGCGGGTCCGCCGAACGGCACGTAAATTTCCCGGCGGAACGCCACGATGCCGTCGCCGCCCTTGCCGCCTTTCACGTAGATTTTGGCCTTGTCCACGAACATGGCGCTCATCCCCCCTTCATGTCCGGTCCGCGCGCGCCCTGCGCTCCGGCGCTCCCGTCACGGTCTTGGCCGGTTTCGTTCCGTCCGGCCCAGGTCCGCTTCACGCCCCGATTCTGAAAAGGACGTCCGCTTCGCCGCCGTCTCCCCGCAGCGCGACCTCCGCGCCTTCCTCCCGCATCCGGTGAAGCACCGGGGCGAGACCGGCTTCGAGCCGCGCCCGGTCCAGCGCGCCGGAGAAGGTAAAGCGGACGGCAAGCCGCCTGCCGTGACGGCCGATCGCCACCGTCAGCCGGTTGTCGCCGGCTTCTTCCCTGAGCGCCGCTTCGGCGAACGCGTCGACGAGAAGCGGAATCCAGTCGGCAACCCGTTTTCCGGCCGCTCCGAGCGTCGTCAGATCGATTTCGCCTTCCGGCACGACTTCCAGGCCGACCCAGTCGCAGACCGCCCGGAACCGGTGCAGATAGAACACCAGCTGCGGATCCGCCAGCTTGGCCACCAGGCTTTCGCGGGTTAATTTGTCCGAAAGCCGGGCGATGTACTCCCGGATTTTATCCTGCCGGTTCATCTGCACGTAGCCGATCAGCACCTGCAGATCGTTCATCCAGTCGTGCCGGAGCCGGTTGATGATGGCGATCAGGTCTTCCGGTCGCAAGACCTGCTCTTTGCCTTCCATGATTTCAGTCTCCCTTCCGGGCATTCGATTCGAAAGCGGCCGTCGCCCGTCCCGAGCAAAAAGGCTCCGACGATGGTCTCGTCGGAGCCTTGCCCTCGCACGCATTCAAATCAGGCTTCTGCGGCTGCCGTTTCTACGGGATAGACGCTGACTTTCTTGCGGTTGCGGCCCCAGCGTTCGAACCGGACGATGCCTTCCGTCAGGGCGAACAGCGTATCGTCGGATCCGATTCCGACGTTCTTGCCGGGATGGATCTTCGTACCCCGCTGGCGAACGAGAATGTTGCCGGCCTTCACGAACTGGCCGTCGGCGCGCTTGACGCCGAGCCGCTTGGAAATGCTGTCGCGGCCGTTCTTCGTGGAGCCGACGCCCTTCTTCGAGGCGAAAAACTGCAGATCCAGCTTCAGCATGCGGACAACCTCCTTGTTGGCAATCTGGTTCAGGTCGCTTGCCGTACGATTTCCGACACCCGGACATGCGATCCGTAATGGGACTCGATGTCCCGCACCATGTGGACCATCGCCTCCAGCAGCAGCTGGAGGTCTTCCCCGCGGCGTCCCGACAGGCCGTCGGGAACGGCCGCTTCGAGGGTGCCGCGCTTCGGCGCGCCGTCCACGAGCCGCACGCCGAGCAGCGCTTCGGCCGCATTGACGGTGCCGATGGCCACGGCGGACACCCCGGCGCAGACGATGTCCCGTCCGGCTTCCGCATAGCCGGCGTGACCCGTCAGGCGAAAGCCGGCGATGGTGCCGTCCGGCTTCCGCCGGATTTCCATCCGTATCATGGCCGAAACCCCTTTGCCATCCCGGGTATCAGCCCCGGATCTTCTCGATGACCACTTTCGTGTACGGCTGGCGATGGCCCTGCTTCTTGCGGTAGTTCTTCTTGGGCTTGTATTTGAAGACGATGATTTTCCGGCCCTTGCCGTGCTTCTCCACCCTGGCCGTCACGCTGGCGCCCTCCACGACGGGCGTGCCGGCCTTGAAGCCGTTATCCCCGGCGATGGCGAGCACGCGGTCGAAGGTGACCGTCTGGCCTTCTTCGGCCGCCAGCTTCTCGATGTAGAGCACGTCGCCTTCCTGCACGCGGTATTGCTTGCCGCCGGTTTCGATGATTGCGTACATGTCGCTTGCACCTCCCCGTGCATCAGACTCGCCGGCATCCGGGTGGCGCCGGCCTCCATCCGGCGCGCTTGGACGAAACCCGTGTCGAGCGGTTGCATGCATGGCGGCTTCGCGTGACGCCGCAACATGCACCCAATCATGATAGCACAACTTCCGCGGAAGTACAACAAAAAACAACGAAAAGCCACCCGGACCGGTCAGATGACCGGACGTTTCCCGGTGCCGCCGCAGCAGGGGCACCGTTCCATGTCCGGCCCGTCCCGGTCCGCTCGGATTTTTTTCCGGGTCATTTCGAGCAGCCCGAGCTGCGTCCAGCCGACCACGACGGTTTTCGTGCGGTCCATCCGCACCGTTTCCTCCATGCGGCGCCGCACCGCCTCGCGATGCTCTTCCGCCTCCATGTCGATGAAATCCGCAATGATGATGCCGCCGATGTCCCGCAGCCGGATCAGGCGGGCGATTTCCTCCGCCGCCTGCAGATTCGTTTCGTAGACGGTCTGCTCCAGGTCCACCGAGCCGGTGTATTTGCCCGTGTTCACGTCAATGACCGTGAGCGCCTCCGTCTGCTCGACAATGAGGTAGGCGCCGTTTTCGAGCCGGATTTTCGGCCGGAACGCCTTCTCCAGCATGTCCGTCACGCCGTAGCGGACCATCATCGGTTCCGCTTCCCGGTACGGACGGACCCGCGCCAGAAGCTCGGGGGCGAACTGCCGGACGTAGGAGCGGATTTCGTCCAGCTGCTCCGGATCGTCCACGAGCAGCTCGTCCACCTGGTCGTTGAAAAGGTCCCGGATCATCCGGGGCACCATGTCCAGGTCGCGGTAGACGCAGGCGGGCGCCTCGGCCTGTCCGGCCATCGCCTCAATGGCGTTCCAGGTGTTCCGCAAATCCTCCAGATCCCGCACGAGTTCCGCTTCATCGGCGCCTCCGGCCACCGTGCGCACGATGAGCCCTTCGCCGCCGCGCCGGATCCGCTCGCCGATTTCCTTCAGGCGCGACCGCTCCGCGTCGGAATCGATCTTGCGGGAAACGGCGACGTAATCGGCGTGGGGCATGTACACCAGGTAGCGGCCGGGAATGGTATAATGGGTCGTCACCTTGGCCCCCTTGCTGCCGGAAGCTTCCCGCACGACCTGGACAAGCAGTTCCTGGCCCGGCTGCACCAGCCGGTCGATGGACGGCTTCACCGTCGGCTGCTTCTCCAGATTCGGATCGAGCAGATCATCCACATACAGAAAGGCGTTCTTCTGCCGGCCGATGTCGACGAATGCCGCCCGCATGCCCGGCAGCACGTTGACGACGCGCCCCTTGTAGATGCAGCCGGCCTGGTCTTCCCTCGGCTTTTCCCGGTAATATTCCGCCAGCCGGCCGTCCTCGAGAAGCGCCACGGACGTGCCGGCAGGCTGGCGGTGAACGAGCAGCTTCTTGCGCATGAACGTCCCCCATCCGCGTTGTCGGGTGCCTGCTTGATCATTCTAGCATATTCGGCGCGGGCGCTCCATTCGTTTGCAAAAAGTCGTCCAGAAGCTCCCGTTCGGACAGGATCCGCACGACGCGTCCCCGCTCGTCCAGCACCGCCACCAGCTGGTAGCGTTCCCGCATGAACCGCTTGAACACGCCGTATTTGGCCGGCATGTCGCGGACGGCGATCACCCGGGCCGGCAGGCGGCGCGCCAGCAGCAGGCCGTCCTCCCGCTGCCGCCGGACCAAAAACCGGAGCAGCCGGTAATGCCGGTTTTTCCACTCGGTGGCGTTGTGGACGGCCAGAAAGGCGGCGATGGCGAGAAGGTTGGCCTTCAGGCCGGCGGACGAAAACGGCAGGAATGCATGGACCGCCATGGCCAGGCTGCCGGCGAGGCCAATGCCGCCCGACGCGTTCATCGTCGTCCAGACGGACGCCCGGCGGCTGATCCAGGCGGAGAGGATCCGGCCGCCGTCCAGCGGCTCGACGGGCAGCAGGTTGAACAGGCCGACGGTCATGTTGACCCGCACGAACCAGTCCGTCCACTCGTCCGCCCACCAGCCGGCCAGGCGAAAAAAAAAGGCGAAGCCGATCATCAGCAGGTTCTGCAACGGCCCGGCCAGGGCGACGGCCGTCTCCTGGACGGAATCCGCGCCGTCCGCCGGATCGGCGACGGCGACGCCGCCGAAGGGCAGAAGCCGCACTTCCCTGACGCGCCAGCCGAACCAGCGGGCGGCGGCCACGTGGCCGAGTTCGTGGACGACCACCACCCCGAACAGGACGAGAAGCTCCACGAAATGCCCGATCAGGAGGGCGGCGGCCATCATCAGCACGAACAGGGGATGCAGCCGGTACACCGTTCCGAACAGCTCAATCAAGCGGAATCACGTCCCGCGGATCGACAAACCGGCCGTTCTGCCGGACGGCGAAATAAAGGCGCCCGGACCGCCCGTCCGGCGCATCGGCGACGGTGCCGATGATGTCCCCGGCATCCAGCCAGTCATGTTCCCGCACCCGGACGCTTTCCAGCCGGCCGTACACCGTTTCCATGCCCGCCCTGTGGCGCATCGTCACGGTGAGCCCGGTGTCGGGCGCCTCTTCGATCCGGACGACGAGGCCATCCGCGGCGGCCAGCACCCGCGCGCCGGACGGCGCGGCCAGATGGACGCCCGCGGACCCGGCCGGACCCGGCAGCACGACCCGCCCCGCGACCGGCGCCACATAGGCGGGCTCCGCGTTCGTCCGGCCGCCGCCGAAAGCCGGCACGAGCGCCGGCCAGTCGCCGATGTGCCGGCGGTACCACCCGGCCGCCAGATCGAACCGGAACGGTTCGGTGAGCGCGCGGCGAACCGCCTCCTGCAACGGATCCAGCGCCGGCGAGTCCGTCCGGAACAATCCCCATGCGGCGCCGTAAAGCGCCAGGCAGAGCAGCCATTTCGCCGCGTATTGCCGCAGGGTCGGCGGCTTCATCCATGCCTGCCAGGCCGCATCCCGCGCCGTCTGCCCGTCCGCGCGCCCGTCCCGGAGGTTTTCCGGCGGCCCGGCGCCTTCCATCAGCCGGCGAATCCGCTCCTCCCGCCGCCTTTTGATGTCGTCCCGCACCCGGCATCCCCTCCCCGCTTGGCCCGTCCGGGCTTGTTCACTCCATTCATATGCCGGAGCCCGTCCGGCTAGACGTCGGCCGGGCGGGAATCCGCCGTGCGGCGGACGGACGAAAAAAACCGGCGCCCTGATAGGCGCCGGCACGCGTTTTAAGACGAGATCGTATCCGGTTGCGGCATCTTGCGGACCGCGATGCAAAACGTCGCCCGTCCGGCCGCCGGCGGCGGAACGGCCGTCACGACGCCTGTTCCGGCCGGTACAGGCGGACGCTCTGCACGATGCCGAGACAGGTCATGTTGATCAGCACCGACGAGCCGCCGTAGCTGATGAACGGCAGCGTGATGCCGGTCAGCGGCATGATGTCCATGAGCATGCCGATGTTTTCGAAAATCTGGAACACCAGCATCGAGGCAATGCCGGTGATCAGGAGGGCGCCGGTCAGGTCCTCGCTCTGGATGGCGGCGTAGATCAGGCGGTAGATCAGGAGAAAGTACAGCAGCAAAAGCAGCGCCGCGCCGACAAAGCCGAACTCCTCGCCCAGTACGGCGAAAATCGAGTCGGAGAAGGGCAGCGGCACGGTCCAGTTGTGGATGGAGTTGCCCTGCTTGTAGCCGTCCCCGAGCAGGCCGCCGGAGCCGATGGCCGTCATGGCATTTTCCACATGGTACCTCAGATCCTTGCCCACCTTGTCCGGCATCAGGAACGCATCCATCCGCTCCAGCCAGTGGGCGCTTCCCTTCTCCGTCAGAAAAACTTCGATCTCGTCGTGGTAATTGTAGTAGCCGTACAGAAAGCCGCCCAGGAGCAGGACCCCGGTGACGATGCCGGCGATCACCACGACGTAGCGCAGGTTGCCGACCCACAGCATGCCGATGACGATGACGGCGTAGATGATGGCGTTGCCGAGGTCCGGCTGCATCAGCACGAGCGCGAAGGGGATGAAGCCGAGCACCGCCACGGGGAGCACCTCCCTGAACAGCCTGAGCGGCTGCCCCTTGCGGTAGGCCAGGAAGCCGGCGATGGCGATGATCAGCATGATTTTCATCAGCTCGGCGGGTTGGAACAGAAACCGGCCGTCCATGAGCGAAAACCAGCTCCGCGCGTTGTTGATCGTCACCCCGTAGTAGCGGACGGCGATCAGCAGGCCGATGCCGGCGGCATAGAACACATACCATATTTTGGTAATCCAGCGGTAATTGAAAAAGGCCGCCGCGAAGTGCGCAACGAACCCGATGCCGTAGAAGAAAAGCGTTTTTTGCCCCATCCCGGAGTCTTGATACCGCGGGTTGGTGTAGATGGCGCTCTCGATCAACAGGTAGCTGATCGTCATGAGCCCGAGCAACACGAGCACGATCAGCCAGTCGATCCGTTTCAGTTTGGCAAGCACGCGGGCCTCCCCTTCGCTTAACCCAGTCCGAAAAATTTTTTGACGCGGGCCATGGCCCCCTTCTTTTCCTCCAGCGACATGAGCGGCACGGCATCGCCGAGAATGCGGCGGGCAATGTTGCGGAAGGCGACGGACGCCGGGGTGTTCGGGTTCATCACCGTCGGTTCGCCATGGTTGGCGGATTTGATCACCTGTTCATCATCCGGCACGACGCCGAGCAGGTCAATGGCCAGAACCTGGCAGATGTCGTCGATGTCCAGCATGTCCTTGTTCCGCATCATGTTCGGCCGGACGCGGTTGATGATGAGCCGGGGGCCGTGAAGCCCTTCCTTCTCCAGCAGGCCGATGATGCGGTCGGCGTCCCGCACGGCGGCGGTTTCCGGCGTCGTGACGACGATGGCTCTGTCGGCGCCGGCGACGGCGTTGCGGAAGCCCTGTTCGATGCCCGCCGGGCAGTCGATGATCACGTATTCGAAATCGCGCTTCAGCCCGTCCACGATGGCCTTGACCTGTTCCGGGCGCACGGCGTCCTTGTCCTTCGTCTGGGCGGCCGGCAGCAGGTACAGCTCCTCGAACCGCTTGTCCTTGACCAGCGCCTGTTGAAGACGGACCCGGTCCTCGGCCACGTCCACCAGATCATAGATGATCCGGTTTTCCAGCCCCATCACCACATCCAGGTTGCGCAGGCCGATGTCGGTATCGACCATGCACACTTTCTTTCCCAAAAGAGCCAGCGCCGTGCCGATGTTGGCCGACGTCGTCGTTTTGCCGACGCCGCCCTTGCCCGAAGTGATGACGATCGCTTCTCCCATCGCCCCGCTCACTCTCCCCTGTGGATGTTGCCGCCGGGCCGTACCCGGTTCAAATTGGAAATCTTGTCGATCTGCATCAGGCCGTCGTTCAGATAGGCGAATTCCATGAACGTCTCCTCCAGGCCGCCTTCTTCCGGCGGCCGGCTGATGACGCCGGCGATGCGAAGCTGCGTCGGCTTCATGTGGCTCGCGGCGACGATGGCGTCCTCCCGGCCGTTTGCCCCCGGCATGGGCGACGCCGCGCAGCGAACCGATCACGTAGATGTCGCCGGAGGCGGCGATGGTGCCCCCGGGGTTGACGTCGCCGACGAGCAGCAGGTCGCCGTCGTGATACAGCGTCTGCCCGGAACGCACGATGCCGCGCACCAGTTTCAGCCGGCCGGTATCGTCAAACAGCATTTCCTTCGGCACGACGTCGCACTCCACCGACGCGACCCGCAAGTTTTTCTTCTCTTCGATGGCCGACTTGAGCCGGGCGATCTGCTCCTCCGCCAGCCACCGCCGGCCGAGGCGGATGTGGACCGCCACGTCCGGCCCTTCCAGCAGGCGCTCGTGGGTGTTGCCAAGCTTTTCCTTCAGGTCGGCGATGAGATCGTCGAAGGCGCAGTCATCGCTCATCTGGAAGATGAGGCCGTCCCTGACGCCCTTGATCGTGACCAGTCTCTTGCCAGCAGTTGCCAATCCGATTACCCCCGACTGTCCCTACATTTCTTTCTTGCTGCAGGCGGCAAATTCCTGCTCACGCGGGTTCTTCGTCCCGTCTGGCCTGCTCGGCCGCCAATTTCCGGGCGGGCACGAACAGCAGGGCGGCGAGGAACAGGTTGAGCGCGAACGTCGGTGCGAGCCTTTTGACGGCGAAATCGGTCCAGGACAGGTCCGCCGTCTGGAACAGGAGGTACAGGGAAAACGCGATGCTCTCATGCAGGACGAGGCCGAGCGCCATGGCGACAAGCGGCAGCAGGACCCCTTTTTTCGCCTTCATCCCCACGGTTCCCGCCACGTAGGCACTTACGGCCATGCCGAAGGCGTGGACGCCGAGCATCGGCCCGTGATGCACGATGTCCTGCATGAAGCCGATCACGAGGCCCAGCGCGAGGCCCAGATTCCGGTTCCGGAACATGGCCGCGTACAGGATGCCCGCCAGCGCCAGCCGGGGAGAAACGGCGAAGCCGTCGGGCCGGGGCTGGGGCAGAAGCCATGGAAACAGCGCGCCGTCAAGCAAAAAAAACAAAAGCACCAGCAACACGAGCCAGCGGTTTTTCATGGCCATCACGGCTCCGGCACTTCGATGACGAACACCTGCCTGAGCTTCTCCGCGCTCAGGTCGGCGAACGGTTCGATCAGGGCGGTGTGGGTGATGCCGAAATCCCCCACGCGCCGGGATACGACCCGGCCGATTTCGATCCCCTGGGGCCAGACGCCGCCGTAGCCCGACGTGATGACGACGTCGCCGGCTTCGAGGGGATCCGTTTCCGGAATCTTGTTCATTTCCAGCAGCCCGTCCTTCGTCATGCGTTCGATCATCCCGAAGGAATCCGGCTTGCCCTTGACCGTTGCCGCGATCGCCTTCGAGGCGTCGTCATGGTAGTCGATGGCCGAGATCAGCTGCACCGTGGAATGGAACGGCGCCACTTCCACGATCCGCCCGATCAGGCCGTCCGTCGTCGCCACCGCCATGTTCGTCCGGATGCCGTCCGTTTCCCCCAGGTTGATGTTGACCGTCGGCACGTTCGGATCCGGGCTGGCCGACACCACTTCCGCGTAGCGCCAGATGTAGCGGTTTTGCCGTTTCTGCCGTTCCGTGAAGGCCAGCGCCTCCTCCAGCCTCGCCACCTGCTCTTCCAGCTGGTTGAGGCGCGCCGCATCCCGCGCGTAATCCATCAGTTTGCTTTTCAGCGCCTCGTTTTCTTCATAGAGAAGATGCAGGGAGGCCAGGTTGGAGGCAAAATCGGACAGCCTGGCCAACGGAATGTAGATCAGGCCCTGCGCGTAGGAAACGGTGTCTTTCACGAATTTCTCCGGCCAGGACATGCGTCCGCCGTCGTTCAGCGTGAGGCCCATCAGCGCGATGAACAAAATCAGGCACGCCAAAAGCAGGATCAGCTTCTTGTTCCCCAGCAGCCTGAACAACGCTTCCACCTCTCCGCTTCACGCCATCACAGCTTCCTCTTCCCGAGCGCCGTCTTCGACTTGAACAGATCGATGTTTTCCAGGGCGCGGCCCGTGCCGACGGCGACGCAATCCATCGGATTGTCGGCCACGAGGACCGGCATGCCGGTTTCCCGCGCCAGCAGTTTGTCCAGATTGCGCAGCAGGGCGCCGCCGCCGGTCAGGACGATGCCCCGGTCCATGATGTCCGCCGCCAGTTCCGGCGGGCACCGTTCCAGCGTCACCTTCACCGCGTCCACGATGCTCTGCACCGTGTCCGCCAGCGCCTCGACGATTTCATTGGTCGTGACGCTGACCGTCTTGGGCAGGCCGGTCACCAGATCCCGGCCGCGCACTTCCATGGACACCGGATTGTCCACCTTCATGGCGGAGCCGATGTCGATTTTCAGCTGCTCGCTGGACCGTTCGCCGATCAAAAGGTTGTAGGTCCGTTTTATGTATTGGATGATGGCGTCGTCCATCTCGTCGCCGGCCACGCGCACGGAACGGCTCGTCACGATGCCGCCCAGCGAGATGACCGCCACTTCCGTCGTGCCGCCGCCGATGTCGACGACCATGCTGCCCGTCGGTTCCCACACCGGCAGGTCCGCGCCGATGGCGGCGGCGAACGGCTCCTCGATCGTGTGGGCTTCCCGGGCGCCGGCCTGCAGCGTCGCTTCCTCCACGGCCCGCTGCTCCACCGCCGTCACGCCGGACGGCACGCACACCATCACGTTCGGCCTGCGGGAGAACAAGCGGCGGTTTCTCAGCGCCTTGTTGATGAAATATTTGATCATGGTGGCCGTCGTGTCGAAATCGGCGATGACGCCGTCCTTCATCGGGCGGATCGCGCGGATGTTGCCGGGCGTCCGGCCGATCATCCGCTTGGCTTCCTCCCCGACGGCCTCGATGGTGTTCGTGTCGGTGCGCACGGCAACGACGGACGGCTCGCGGAGAACGACGCCCTTCCCTCTGGCGAAAACGAGCGTGTTGGCGGTGCCCAGATCGATGCCGAGATCTTTCGAAAATCCGTCAAACATGGTCGGTTTCCTCCGGTGTCATGAATGGATTGCGTCACACATGGCCCAGTTCCTTCAGGCTGACATGGGTCTGGTCGGCGATGATGATGTGGTCCAGAAGCTCGATGCCGATCAGCCGGCCCGCTTCGGCAAGGCGTCTTGTCACGTCGATGTCCTCCGGACTGGGCGTCGGGTCGCCGCTCGGGTGGTTGTGCGCGCAGATGATGGAGGCGCTGTTTCGCTGGATGGCCGAGCGGAACACTTCCCGCGGATGGACGATGGACGCGTTCAGGCTGCCGATGGACAACGTTTCCTTGCCGATGACCCGATTTTTCGTGTTGAGGAACAGGACGATGAAATGTTCCTTCGTCAGAAAGCGCAGCTCGTCCCGCACCAGTTCGGCCGCATCGCGCGGCGAGCGGATTTGCGGCGCGTCATCCAGCCGGGAGCGGGACAGCCTCCGGCCCAGTTCGATCCCCGCCTTGAGCTGCAGGGCTTTGGCCGGGCCGATGCCCTTGATGGCGGTCAGCTGCTCCACGGTCATGTCCGTCAGGTGGCGCAACCCGCCGCAGGCGGCCAGCACCTTGCCGGCGAGTTTCACCGCCGATTCGTTGGCCGTGCCGGTCCGGAGAAGAATGGCCAGAAGCTCCGCGTTGCTCAGCGCTTCCGGCCCGTGCCGCAGGAGCCGTTCCCGCGGCCGCTCCTCCTTGGGCAGCTGGCGCAGCACAAGATGGGCTTCCATGAATTCCCCCCTTTCAATGCGCGATCATCGTTTCCATGCCGAATTCGGCCAGCAGGTCGTCGACCAGGGACAGCGGCAGGCCGACGACGTTGTAGTAGCAGCCCCGGATCGATTCCACCAGCAGGGCGCCGAGGCCCTGCACCGCATAGGCGCCGGCCTTGTCGAAGCATTCGCCGGTGGCGACGTACCGCCGGATCCGTTCGGGAGACAAAGGCTTCATGCGCACCGCGGTTTCCCGGCATCCCGTTTTCTGCCTGGTGCCGGCGACGTCGAGCAGGCAGACGCCGGTGTACACCCGGTGCTCCCTTCCCTGCAGCTTCGCCAGCATGCGCGCCGCGTCTTCGGCATCCGCGGGCTTGCCCAGCAATTCCCCGTCGATGCAGACGACCGTATCCGCGCCGAGGACCACGCCGGCGGTTTCTCCCGCCCGCCGGAGCATTTCCGCGACGCTTCTTGCCTTTCGCGTCGCCAGTTCCACCGCCGCCGCATCGGGCGAAAGGGACGGATCCACCGTTTCGTCCGTTTCGCTGGGAACGACGCGGGGCGACAGGCCGACGGAGCGGAGCAGGTCTCTGCGGCGCGGCGAAGCCGAGGCCAGAATGAGGGGCAAATGGCGTTGTCCGGTTGCCAAGCGGGATTCCTCCGGATTCATCTCGTCCTGCGGTACAGCCAGATGGCAGCGATCATGCCGAGCAGGCTGAGCAGGCTTATTTTAACCTTTATGGTCAGATCATACATCAGAAAATCGAAATCGCCCCGCGGCTGCCAGGCGATTTCGAGCGCCCGGGTCAGAAACGAGACGGCCTTGACCGGCGACAGCAGACGGGCGGCCAGCGAACCGGCCAGGAGACCGATGAACAGGTACAAAAAAAGAAGCACGGAACGTTGTTTCATGCCATCCTCGCTTTCCGACGGCTTGTCCGTCCCGGATCCGGCTGCAACAAGTTTATTATACGGTTTAGCGGAGAGGCTGGCAATCGACGTTTGCCGACAGCACCCGATGCCTGTCGGGACGCGGGAGCCGGCGGGCGGCGCGGGAGCCGGCCGGAATGCCGCGGGATTGGCGGCCAAAGGCGGAAGGCCGGCCGAAGCGCCGCTGGCTTCGGCCGGCCTCCTCCGCAGAGCCCGCCGCCTCAGGCGGAAATCCCGGCCGGCTCCGCCGTCCGGGAGCCGGGCTGCGCGGATGCCGACAGGCTTACCGCCATTTGCTTCTGGGCGATCAGATGTTCCAGGAGGGCCGTCTGCACCTGCCACATGTAGGCTTCGGCCGGCTCCTTCGCGTACCGTTCGAGCGCCGCCATCGCGCTGGCCACGGCCCGGTTCACGGCCCGGACGTCGCTTTCCGGGGCGGACCCGGCTTCCGCCGCCAGGGCCCGTTCGGTCCAGTTCCGGTGCGCCTCCCTCAGCTCGCGCCAACGGTCCTCCGGCAGACCGGTTTCCGGCCCCTTCAGGCATTCGATGGTCACGTCCAGAACCAGATCCATCAGCAGGCGGCTTTCCGCCGCGTGGGCCAATGCGTCCCCGGCTCCCGGCCATCCGCCGGATGCGGCATCCAGCGCCGGCAGCACCACCGGTTTGATGTAGACGTCAAGCCGCTTCGCTTCCAGCCGCCGCGCGATGACGAGCGCTTCGTCCCGGCCGGGCGCCATGCCGGCGTAGACGGCCAGTTTCCCGTCATCCTCCACCGCGCCGGCATACCCGCTGTCGCGGAGAAGATCCGCCGCCGCCGCGGCGCCCTCCGGCGAACTGAACACGCCGTGCTGCACGACGTAGTACGTCCGCTCCGGCAGGAAAACGGGAAGCGGGGCGGCGTCGCCGTCCGGGCTTGTCCCTTCTCCTTCCGTCCCGGCCTCCCCGCCCGCGTCCGCCCGGTCCGGCCATCCGTTCGTCCGGCCGGTGCCACCATGCCCGGCGAAGCCGGCCTCCCGCTCGGTCCCCGCCTCCCCGGCGGCCGGCAACAAGGGCGGTGGCGGAGCGCCGACGGAACAACTGGATGACGAAACTGCCGAGCAGGATGCCCGTCAGGACAGCCCCGAGGCCGGACATCAAGAGGAGCCATGCGTTTCTTGTTGCCGGCCGGTGCTGCACGCGCCGGTAAACGGCGTGCTCCGGCCGCGCCGGCTCCCGCTCGTCGCGCGCCTCCCCGAAATCCCCGTCCCGGAAGTCATCGGCCGCGAGCCGGCCGCGGCCGGCGCCGCTTTCCAGAATCAGCCGCTCGATCCGGTCCGCCTCGTCTTCCCGGGCGGCATGTCCGGTTCCGAACCGGCAATCGCCGCTTCCGTCTTCCGGAAACAGGGGAATGACGGCGGCATTCGACGAACCGGACGGCTCTTCGCCGGGCGGCCGGGAGACGGGAAGCCACATCCGTCCGTCCGCCGCCCGCGAAGCATCCGCGTCCGTCGCATCCGGCTGCACAAACCGGTAGGTGATTCTGCCCTTCATCATCCCGCGACCTTCCTCTCCTTGTCCTTCTCCCTGTTTCACCATATGAGAGGACGGCCGGGGTTATGCGCCCGGCCGCGCCGGGCGCATGAAACGGACGGTCACTCGTAGCGGAGCGATTCGATCGGCTGCAGCCTGGCCGCCTTGTTGGCCGGATACAGGCCGAAGAAAATGCCGACGGCGGACGAAAACAGGAACGCCAGCAGCATGGCCCGTCCCGAGACGAAGAACGGCATGCCGGACGCCATGGCGAAGATGCCCGAGGCGGCCAGACCGAGCAGGGCGCCGATGAGGCCGCCCGCCACGCACAGGATCACCGCTTCGATGATGAATTGGCCCATGATCGCGCCGGGAGTCGCCCCGATCGCCTTCCGGATGCCGATTTCCCGCGTCCGTTCGGTCACCGACACCAGCATGATGTTCATCACGCCGATGCCGCCGACCAGGAGGGAAATGCCCGCTATGGAGCCGATGATCGTCTGGAGGATGTTGAAGACGGCGCTGACCTGCTGCTGCAGCTGTTCGCCCGTCTGGGAGTAATAGGCGTCCGGGTCCACCCGGTGCCGTTTGGCCAGAAACGCCTTCACCTCGCCGACCAGCCGGTTCAGCTCCTCGCCTTTCAGGCTCGACGTGGCCTGCACGAAATCGACCCGGTCGCCGGGCAAATCGAAGGGGATGCTGCCGATGGGCATGTAGGCGTTGTAGGTGACGCCGCTCATGCCGCTCAGAAACGAATCCGGCTTTTTGTAGACCCCGATGACCCGGTACAACAGGCCGCCGAGGACAATTTTCCGGTTCAGGGCGCGCTCCGCGCCGCCCATGTAGCTGTCGGCGAAAGCATCATCGACGACGACCACTTTCTGCCGCGCCCGGTCTTCCGCATCGTTGAAAAACCGTCCGGCGACGAGCTCGATCTTTTCCATCTGCTGCAGGTCGGAGGAACCGGCGCTGACCGAAAACCGCACCGTCTCCCGGCCCACCTGCGTCATGACGCCGAAACCGTAATAGGAGGAAGCCCGGTCCACGCCGGGCATCTTGCGGATGTCCTCCACGTCCCGCCGCGTGATCGTCGGAAACGACTGGGTGCCGGCCTGCGAATAATTCGGATAGATGACGAAGAAGCCGTCGCCGTATTGGGAAATTTCCGAGACGACCGAATGCCGGCCCGCTTCGCCGATGGAAACGACCGTCACGACGGCGGCCACGCCGACGACGATGCCGATGATCGTCAGAAACGACCGCATCTTGTTGAGACGCAGATTTTCCAGCGCAATGCTGACGAATTCCAGAAACGGCACTAGCTCCGCGCCCCCTTCCGTTCATCGCTCAGGATCCGGCCGTCGGCGAATCGGATGATGCGGCGGGCATAGGCCGCGATGTCCGGCTCGTGGGTGACGAGGATGACCGTCGAGCCTTCCGCGTTGATGTTCACGAACAGTTCCATGATTTCTTCGGACGACTTGGTGTCCAGATTGCCCGTCGGTTCGTCGGCGAGAAGCACGGCCGGGTTCATGGTCAGCGCCCGGGCGATGGCCACCCGCTGCCGCTGGCCGCCGGACAGCTCGTTCGGCTTGTGGGCGATCCGGTCCGAAAGCCCCACCTTGGCGAGCAGTTCCTTCGCCCGGGCGGTCCGTTCGCGGCGGGGCACCCCCGCGTACAGCATCGGCAGTTCCACGTTCTTCAGCACCGTCTGCCTCGCCAGCAGGTTGAAGTTTTGGAACACGAAGCCGATCTTCCGGTTGCGGACCCGGGCCAGTTCCTCTTCGCTGAGCGACTGCACCTCTTTCCCGTCCAGCCGGTAGATGCCGGCCGTCGGCACGTCCAGGCAGCCGAGCACGTTCAGCAGCGTCGATTTTCCCGAGCCCGACGGGCCCATGATGGCGACGAACTCTCCCGCCTCGATGACGAGGTCCAGCGAATGGAGCGCGTGCACCTCCACTTCGCCCATGCGGTACGTTTTGCTGACACCGGAAAGCTCAATCATGGACATTCACCGGCGTCCCGTCCGTGATGTCGCCGCCGGGCGCCGCGATCACCCGTTCGCCCGCGGACAGGCCGGACAGGATTTCCACCCGTTCCCCGTCGTCCCGGCCCGCCGTCACGCTTCTGGCCAGCGCCCGGCCGTCCTTCACTTCATACACGCGGGCCCCGTCGGCCGTGAAGCGGACGGCCGTCAGCGGCACAAGCACCCGGGGTTCGGCCGGCAGCACGATTTCCAGGGACACGGTCAGGCCCGGTTTCAAAACGTCCGGCACGTCCGAAAGCTTCACGCGGATTTCGAGGTACGGATCGCGGGACGAAGCGTCCGCCTGCGCGGCAATCGGCGAGACGAAGCTGACGGTCCCCGCGAGTTCCTGGTCGAAGGAGTCGCCGGAGATGACCGCCTCCATTCCTTCTTTCACTTTGCCCGCGTCCAGCTGGTTCAGGCGCGCCACCGCCTCGAGGTTCAGGTCGTCGACCAGCGTGACGGCCACCGTCCCTTCCGCCGCCGGCTGGCCGGTTTTGACGTGCAGGGCCGACACGACGCCGTCCAGTTCCGCCCGGACTTCCCGCTTCTCCAGCTGTTCGCGCAGCGATTCCATCATCAACATGCTCCGTTCGATCCGCAGCCGGTACAATTCCAGCTCGTTTTCGTCAAACACGTCTTCCGGCTCCCGGCCTTCCGCCAGTTCCCGGCGCGCCGCCTCCAACCGGCTCTCGCGGTACATCCGCTCCTCCGCCCGGATCATGGCCAGGCTGTTCTCCTCCAGCCGGATCTGGTTTTCCAGGGTAGCGGCTTCCATCACGAAGAGGGGATCCCCCTTCTTCACCCGGTCGCCGGCTTTCACGAAGACGCGCTCCACGACCCCGCTGTAGGGCACATAATGGTCCGCCGTCTCCGCGGCCGCCAGGGTGCCGGAGGCGTACACGCTTTCACGGATGACGCCGGTTTCCGCCTCGACGAGACTCACCGTCGGCCGGCTGCCCGACCGGACGAGATTCAGCGCCACGAGTCCGATGATGCTGGCCAGCAGTATGGTTCCGACGATCAGCTTCTTTTTCAACGACGTTCCACTCCTTGCCGGTATGTCCGTTTTGCCGCCATTACGCGTTCAGATTGGAAAATGCGCCGAATGCGGATCCGATCCAGATGAACAGGAGCTGCAGCAGCAGCCAGCCGGAAACGAGCCAGACGCCCACCTGTTTCGTCGGTTTGCGGGCCATCACCGCCGTGCCGATCACCATGAGCGCAAGCCCCCAGATGGTGAAGGGATTTACCAGCGCGGCCAGGCCGCGGAGAAAGCCTTCCGTTTCCGGCAGCGCGTCGGCCAGGCTGATGGAGACGCCCATCGCGTCGGCCGGGCCCATCACCCGCACCAGCACGCCGACGAGGAGCCCGTTGATGAGCCCCGGCACGCCGGAAAACAGCGCCACTTTGACCAGCTGCATGTAGCCGGCTTCTCCCCGCACGATCAAATTGATGATCATGAGCAGCAGGCCGGCGATGAAAATCGAAACGGCCTGTGCGAGCACCGCGGTCACGTACGAGGAGGCGATGGTCACCGACTTGACGACGGCGTCATCCATGACGGCCGCCATTTCGTTCCCCGCCTGTTCCAACTGGTGCATGACGAGCGGCATGGTGAGCAGCACGGTCAGCGCGGCAACGACGAGAACCGTCACGAACGGGGCGGCAAAATGCCCGCCCTGGTCGCGGATCCGCTCGAACGTCGCCCTTGGTGAAACGAGTACGGTCAACAAGGCCTTCATGTCGCTTGAACCTCCCATTCCGGACGGCCGCCGGACGCTCCGGCGCCCATCCTGTTCTGTCCATGCTCTACGTTCTATGACGGGAAAAAAGTTGACAAAAACACAAAAAAAACCGCCCCCGTGGGCGGATTCGGCGCGAATTCGCGCGGCGTTTNGGCCTGCGCGCCGGCCTGCATGCCGAAACCGGGCGGCCGCCGCCTGCCGGATGCCGCAATCGGCACGGCGGGCGGCCGAAGCCGGAAACGCCGGCGTTTTGTCCGCTCACCCGGCCGCGATCCGGCGGGCGAGCGCCTCGGCGGTTTTCCAGATGTCGCCGGCGCCCATCGTCAGTACCAGATCGCCGGGCTTCAGGCGCCGGACGAGCTCCCGTTCGATGTCTTCCCTGTCGGAAATGAAGCGCACGTTCGGGTTGCTGTTCACGCGGATCAGCTCCGCCAGCCGCTCCGCCGAGACGCCATCGATCGGCGTTTCCCCGGCGGGCGAATAGATGTCGGTGATGATGACTTCATCGGCGCCGTGAAACGCCCGGCTGAACGCATCCAGCAGGAAGAAGGTGCGGGTGTAGCGCTGCGGCTGGAAAACGGCGATGATCCGCTTGCCCACGGATCGGGCCGCCTCGATGGTGGCCTCGATCTCCGTCGGATGGTGGGCATAGTCGTCGACGACCGTGATGCCGCCCGCTTCCCCGATCACCTGGAAGCGGCGCTTGGCGCCCCGGAATTCGCGGATGGCGCCGGCGATCTGCCCGAAGGACAGGCCGGCGGCGAGACACGTGATGATGCAGGCCATCGCATTGCAGACGTTGTGTTTGCCCGGCACGGACAACTGGACGCGGCCAAGCCGCTCCGTTCCCCGGTAGAAATCGAAGGAGACGGCCCGGTCGGACAGCTCGATGGCCGCCGCCCGGCAGTCGGCCGCCGGGCTCAGGCCGTAGGTGACCGTCTCCGCGGCGATGCCGGGCAAAAGTTCCCGCACCGCCGGATCGTCCCAGCACGCCACGACCTTGCCGCCCGGCTTCACTTGTCCGAGAAATTGGGCATAGGCTTTCTTCAGATTGTCGAAATCGCCGCCGTAATGCTCAAGGTGATCAGGCTCGATGTTGGTGCAGACGGCGATCTCCGGATGGTAGTTGAGGAACGAACCGTCGCTTTCGTCGGCTTCCGCCACCACGAACTCGCCGCGCCCGGCCCGGGCGTTGCTGCCCACGTTCATGATTTCCCCGCCGATGATGTAGGTGGGATCGAGGCCGCAGCGCTCCATGACGAGCGCGATCATGGAGGAGGTGGTCGTCTTGCCGTGGGCGCCGGACACCGCGATGCCGCGCCGCTCGTCCATGATGCGGGCCAGCATTTCGGCGCGGTGCAAAATCGGAATGTTCAGCTGCCGCGCCGCCTTCATTTCCACGTTGTCCTTCGGAAGGGCCGTGGAATAGACCACCAGATCCGCTCCCTCGACGTGCGAGGGTTCATGGCCGATGTACACCTTCGCGCCGCTTGCCGCCAGTTTTTCCGTGCTCTCCTGCGGCATCACGTCGGATCCGGACACGCGATAGCCCATTTCCAGCAACACGCGGGCGATGGCGCTCATCCCGTACCCGCCGATTCCGATAAAGTGAACGTGCCGGCCCGTGTCCAATGCGGAGCTCACCAGCCTTTGTCATGATTTCGTTCGTCGAGGAGCGCGGAGCGCACGTCGGAGACCAGATAGAGCGAGCCGGTGGCGACGGCGAGATCCCGCGGTCCGGCGGCCTGCCTGAGCAGTTCCAGCGCCTTCCGCCAATCCGGCTCCACCAGGATGTCAAGGCCGGGTTTCCCCAGCTGCGGTTTCAGCTCACCGGCAAGTTTCGCCAGCCCGCCGGCGTCGAACGCCTTGCGGAAATCGGGCTGGGTCACGATCAGGGTATCCACGATAGGTAGTATATGCCGCAAATAATCGGAATGATTCTTGCCTGCCAGCATGCCCAGCATCAGGCGGACCTTCCTTTTCCCGTACAGCTGCCGGATGGCGGCGGCGAGCGCCTCGGCGCCCTCCGGGTTGTGGGCGCCGTCGAGGAGCACCTTCGGGCGTCCGGGCACCGTTTCGAGCCGGCCGGGCCAGCGAGCCTGGAGAAGGCCGGCGCGCAGATCGTCGTCCTCGACGATGAAGGCGTAATATTGCCGCAAAACCTCCAGCGTCATGACCGCCAGGGCGGCATTCTCGATCTGGTGGGCGCCGGCAAGCGGCACCCGGAGGTTGTCCAGCCGGCGGAACGGCCCCCGGAAATGGAACTCGCACCGGTCCGGCCTGAGGGCGACGGGCTCGGCCCCGAATTCCCGGCCCATGAGGTACAGTTTGCTTTTTTTCGCTTCCGCCGCCGACCGGATCTCCGCCAGCGCCTCCGGCTGGCGTACGCCGCTGATGACCGGAACGCCCGGCTTGATGATGCCGGCCTTCTGCCGGGCGATGTCGGCGAGACGGTCCCCGAGGATGTCCATGTGGTCGTGGCCGACGTTGGTGATGATCGAAGCGATCGGCACGACCACGTTGGTGCTGTCAAGGAGACCGCCGAGTCCGGTTTCCATGACGACCACGTCGGGATAAGCGTACCGGGCGAAATAGACGAAGGCGAGCACCGTCGTGATTTCGAACATCGTGGGCGGGCCGAGCTCGCTTTCCGCCAGCTCGTCCGCCATCGGTTTCAGCATGTTGGCGATCTCGACCAGCACGCCGTCGGGGATGTCTTCCCCGTTCACCCGGATGCGGTCCGAGTAGCGGCTAATGTATGGCGAATTGAAGGTGCCCGTCACATAGCCGCACTGCCGGAGCACCGCGGCCAGCAGGGCCGACGTGGACCCTTTGCCGTTCGTGCCGGCCACGTGGACGACTTTCAGCCGCCGCTCGGGCCGGCCCAGTTTTTCCAGCATCGCCTCGACCCTCGCCAGGCCGGGCCGGATGCCAAAAGGAACGAGGCCGGTGATCCACTCCACGGCCTCTTCATATCGGGAAAATGTCATGTTCGCTGCCACTTCCTCCAGCGGATGCCGGCCCTCAGCGCTCCAGTTCCTCGAGCCGTGCCTTCACTTTGTCCCGCTTCTCCGTGTAGTCGCGCAACTTGGCCCGTTCTTCCTCGATGACGCGGGCCGGCGCCTTGCTGACGAAGCCTTCGTTGCCGAGTTTCCCCTGCGCCCGCTCCACTTCCTTGTTCAGGACGTCCAGTTCTTTCCGGAGACGGGCGATTTCCTGCTCGATGTCGATCAGGCCGGCCAGCGGGAAATACAGTTCCGCGCCGGTGACCACCGCCGTCACCGCCTTGTCCGGCGGGGTTGCGGCCAAATCGAGCGTCAGCGTTTCCGTGTTGCAGAACCGGCGCAGATAGTCGATGTGCCGCTTCAGCATCTCCAGCGTGCCCTCGTCCGCCGGTTTGATGACGAGGCCGATTTTTTTGCCGGGCGCCACATTCATTTCGGCGCGGATGTTGCGCGTCGCGCGGATGATGTCCATCAGCTGCCGCATGTCGCGGACGGCTTCGGCGTCTTCCCGGCCCGCGCCGGCGGCCGGCCAGGCGGCCAGGCTGATCGTCTCTCCGCTGAAAGGCAGATGCTGCCAGATTTCCTCCGTGAGGAACGGCATGAACGGATGCATGAGGCGCAGGATGCGATCGAGCACGTGGACCAGGACGGTCCGGGTGCTCCTGGCGGCCGCCGGATCCGGTCCGGAAAGCGCCAGTTTGGACAGCTCGATGTACCAGTCGCAGAAATCGTCCCAGATGAAGTCGTACAGGAGCCGTCCGGCTTCGCCGAACTCGTACTGGTCCAGAAGGCGCGTGGCGTCCCGCACCGTCTCGTCCAGCCGGTGCAGAATCCAGCGGTCCGCCGTGTTGAGCGGTCCGGCGGGTTCCGGATCCACGTCCGCGCCGTCCCCCAGGTTCATCAGCACGAACCGGGCCGCGTTCCAGATTTTGTTGGCGAAATTGCGGGCCTGCTCCACCCGTTCCATGCGGAACTTCAGGTCCTGGCCCGGCGTGATGCCGGTGGAAAGCATGAAGCGGAGGGCATCGGCGCCGTACTGCTCGATGACCTCGATCGGGTCGACGCCGTTGCCGAGGGATTTGCTCATCTTGCGCCCTTCCGCGTCCCGCACGAGGCCGTGGATCAGCACGTCCCTGAACGGGATCCGGCCGGTGAATTCCAGCGCGGTGAAGATCATACGGGCGACCCAGAAATAGATGATGTCGTAGCCCGTCACCAGCACGTCCGTCGGATAGTACCGCTTCAGATCTTCGCTTTGCTCGTCCGGCCAGCCCATCGTGGAGAACGGCCAGAGGGCGGAGCTGAACCAGGTGTCCAGCACATCCTCGTCCTGGCGGATGCGGTTCGATCCGCAGTGCCGGCACGCCTCCGCGTCCTTGGCCGACACGGTGATCTCCCCGCAATCGTCACAGTACCAGGCCGGAATGCGGTGCCCCCACCAGATCTGGCGGGAAATGCACCAGTCTTTCACGTTTTCGATCCAGTTCAGGTAGATTTTCTCGAACCGCTCCGGCACGAACCGCACGCCGCTTCCCGATTTCTGCGCGGCGATCGCCTTCTCGGCCAGCGGCTTCATGGCCACGAACCACTGGGTGGACAAATACGGTTCCACCACCGCGCCGCTGCGGTCGCTGTGGCCGACCTGGTGGACGTGGGGTTCGATTTTCACCAGCACGCCCTGCCGCTGCAAGTCTTCCACCAGCTTTTTGCGGCATTCAAACCGGTCCAGCCCCCGGTACGGGCCGGCGTTTTCATTCATCGTGCCGCTTTCGTCCATGACGAGCACCTGCGGCAGGTTGTGCCGGAGGCCGATCTCGAAGTCGTTCGGGTCGTGGGCCGGCGTGATTTTGACGCAGCCGGTGCCGAACTCCTTCTCGACGTACTCGTCGGCGATGATCGGAATCTCGCGGCCGATCACCGGAAGCACCACCGTCTTGCCGATCAGGTGGCGGTACCGGTCGTCTTCGGGGTTGACCGCCACGGCGGTGTCGCCCAGCATCGTCTCCGGCCGGGTGGTGGCCACGATGACGGAGCCGCTGCCGTCCTTGAGCGGGTAGGCCAGATGGTACAGGTTGCCCTGCACTTCCCGGTACTCCACCTCGATGTCGGACAGCGCCGTGCGCGTCGCGGGATCCCAGTTGATGATTTTCTTGCCGCGATAGATGAGCCCCTTCTCGTAGAGGCGGACGAACACTTCGCGGACGGCGCCGGAAAGCCCCTCGTCCAGGGTGAACCGCTCGCGGGAATAGTCCAGCGACAGGCCCATTTTGTCCCATTGGGAGCGGATCGTGTCCGCGTAATGCTCCTTCCACGCCCACACCTCGCCGAGGAATTTCTCCCGGCCGAGGTCGTACCGGGTGACGCCCTTCTCCCTGAGCTTCTGCTCCACCTTCGTCTGCGTGGCGATGCCGGCATGGTCGGTGCCGGGCAGCCAGAGGGCGTCGTATCCCTGCATCCGCTTGAAACGGATGATGATGTCCTGCAGCGTAAAGTCGAGCGCATGCCCGATGTGCAGCATGCCGGTCACGTTCGGGGGCGGAATGACGATGGAAAACGGCTTTTTGTCCGTCTTTCCGGCCCTGAAATAGCCGCCTTCCCGCCAACGCCGGCTCCATTTTGCCTCCGCGTGTTTCGGGTCATAGGCCGTCGGCAAGGCGTCCCGTTTCCCCGTTGCATTCGTTTCAGACATCGTCCTACCTCCGTTTTTATGAAAAAAACCTTCGCCGCTTGAAGGACGGAAGGCACGAAAAGCGTCCCGTGTGTCGCTTTTTTTACTCTACTAATCATACCCAGCTTGCGGATGGGAGTCAATAACCAGCATAACCGTGGAAACGCCCGTCATAAACATGGAAAAGGAACGCGGCATGCCGGGGTGGAGGTGGAACGGGGATGAAAATGTGGTGGCTGAAATACCGCCTAGTGGTGAAAAACGTCATGTTTCCGCTCATTTGCGTGCAATTCGTGCGGACCCTCATTTTTCCGAATCCGCTGGACGTGCTCATCCTGTTCGCCCTTTTCCTCGGCTATCTCGGCTTTCTGCTCAATTGGTACTGACGGGATGGCGGGCCGAAACATCCGGACGGGCGGGAGAGGCGGGGATGCCGTCCGGCCGTCGGGAGAAGGCGGGTACGCGCATCAAGCGGGGACGCGCATCCGGCCAAACGAAAAAGGCCGCGTTCCGCGGCCTTTCGCGTCCGTCGTCCGCCGGCGAAGACGGGCGTTCACGGCTGCTGCGGCGGGATGTAGAGAATCTGGCCTTCGGACAGGTTGCTGTCGGAAAGCCGGTTGTACAGCGCGATTTCCCTCGGGTTCAGCCGGTAGCGCTCGGCGATGTCGTCGATCGTTTCTTCCTTCTGCACGATGCAGAGCCTGAGCTTGCGGAACGATTCTTCGCCTTCGCCGGTCAAAAACAGCCTGCGCCACTCCAGTTCGTTGTTGTTATTGCCGGCTTTGTGGGAAGCGCCGGCCACCGGGAGATCGTCCGCCGGGGCTTCCTCCAGAGGCTTGAACGCCACCTTCGGTTCCGCCGCGGCCGTTTCCGCCGCCGGCCGGGATTCGGAGGACCGCTCTTCGGGCAGGAGCGCCGCCGAATCTTCGGACGCGGGCTCCGCCGGCCCGCCGGCAAGCTGCGCCGCCGCCTCGCCGGAAACGTGCGCGGCCGGCTCATCCGAACGACGCTCCGTCCGCGCGTCTTCCTGGATCTCGTCCGCTTCCCCTGGATCTGCCGACGCCGGGAGCGCATCCGGGTCCGGCCACCCGTCCGCGGGAAGATCCCCGCCGGCATCCGCCGGTTCGCCGTTCGCCCCGGGGCCAGCCCATTGCTCCGGCGCCCCTGCGCCGGGTGCCGGCCCGGGCGGCGCCTCGCCGGAAATCGGCCACCCGTCCGCGGGCAATGCGGGTTCGGCTCCTGGAATCACCTGCACCTCGTCGGAGGCCTGCTTCTTTTTCCCGGCTTTCCCCGCCCGGTGGACCGCCGCCGTTTCCACGCCGCCGGAATCGGCCCATGCGGCTTCGCTTTGCCGCGGCGCAAGGCCGGAAAGCGTCACGACGCCGGAGACGTCCAGGCTGCGGCCGTCCGCGGCCTCCACGTCGAATTCGCCGATTTCGACGCGGACCGCTCCTTCGCCGGGCGCGGTACGCACCGGCAGCGAAATGTTGACCGGAATCCGGTGGGTGAACGTCCGCTCCGCGCCGTCCCCTTCCGCCGCGTAGACGGCCGTCAGCTCCAGATGGCCTTTCAGCCGCGGTCCGTCCCGGCCGGTCACTTCCTCCGTGAAGGGCACCAGCTCCACTTGCTCCAGGGCGCCGATGGCCGGCAGGTCGTCCGGCAGCCGGACGCGTTCGCGAAAGTCAAAACGAAGCCCCGCTTGATCGGCCAATCGTTCCATCCTCCCTTCCGATATGCCTGTTCTCTCCCATGTATATGGGCGGGAAGGGGGAACCATGCCTGGTTTTTCCGCGGCGGGAGCGCCGCCGCCTGCCGGGACGCCCGGCCCGTTCAGCCGCCGGACGCGCGCAGATCGTCCAGCAGATGGGCGATGTCGGCGGGAAGCGGCGAGACGGTTTCCACCTCTTCGCCCGTGAACGGGTGGCGGAACCGGAGCCGTTCGCCGTGCAGCGCCTGGCGGCGGATGCGCGGATCGGGCCGGCCGTACAGCGCGTCGCCGATGACCGGATGGCCGATGTGGGCGAGATGGACGCGAATCTGGTGGGTGCGGCCCGTCTCGAGCCGCAGGCGGAGGAGGGACGCGCCGGCGGCGGGGAACGGCTCGATCAGTTCGTAATGCGTGACCGCCGGGCGTCCNCCCGGGGACACCCGCCGCTTGCCCGAAACATGGCGGTCTTTTCCGATCGGGGCGGAAACCGTGCCCCGGGGAGTTTTCGGGATGCCCGCCACGGCGGCCAGATAGGTTCGCACGATCGTCTTGTTCCGCATCTGTTCGTCCAGTTTGGCCTGGGCGAAGGCGTTTTTCGCATAGAGCACCGGACCGCTCGTCATCCGGTCAAGCCGGTGAATGTGCCGCACCGCGACCCGCTGGCCGGTGGCCGCGTAATGGAACGCCACCGCGCCGGCCAGCGTGCCCTCGCCGGAAGCGCCGCCGTCCGGATGCACCGCCAGTCCCGCGGGCTTGTCCGCCACCAGGCAGAAATCGTCCTCGTACAGCACGTCCAGCGGATGCCACCACGGATCGAACCCCGCATCCCGCTCCGGAAACAGGCGGAGGCGAACCCGGCCCGCCGCGGTCCGGATGCCGCCTTCCCCGCACATGCCGGCCAGCTTGTCCACCGGCACGCCCAGCCGCGCGGCCAGCCAGTTTTCCGGCGTCCGTTCTCCCCGCCGGACGTCCGCCGGCAAGTCCAGTTCCAGCCATTCGCCCATCCGTTTCACGGCCCCGCAGCCCCCCGCCGTCCGGCCATCGCGCGTTCGGACAAATAGGCCCGGATTTCTTCGGCCGCCCGCCGGCCCTGGGCAATGCAGTCCGGCAGGCCGACGCCGTCGAATCCCGCCCCGGCGGCGGCCACCCCCGGCAGGCGGGCGCGGAGCGCTTCCCGGAACGCGGCGATGCGCTCCCGGTGGCCGACGGGATACTGCGGCATCGAATCGGGCCAGCGGGTGATTTCCACAAAAAGCGGCTCCGCCGCGATGCCGAGCATCCGCTCGAGATCCGCCCGCACCGCCCGCAGCAGCTCTCCGTCCGACAGCTCCAGCCCGCGCGGATCGCCGTGCCTTCCGACGTAGCAGCGGACCAGGAGCACATCGGCCGGCGACGCGTGGGGCCATTTCACCGACGTCACCGTGCAGGCGGTGATCGTCATCGGCTCGCCGCGGGGCACGACGAATCCGCTGCCGGCTTCCCGCCGGCCGGCCGTTTCGCTGCGCCGGAAGGCCAGCACCGCGTTGGCCACCGACGCGTACGGAATGTCGATCAACCGGACGGCGGTGCCGATGCTTTCCAGCATCCCTTTCGCCTCGTGATTGGGCACGGCAATGACGGCGGCGTCAAAGGCGAGTTCGGCGCCGCCGGACAGCCGGATCAGGAGCTCGCCGTCCCGCCGCCGGACGTTCACGACCTTCTCGCCGAACATGAACCGGACGCCGGCCAGTCGGTTTTCGAGCGCTTCCACCAGCGTGGACAGGCCGTTCCGGAACGTCAGAAACACGGCGCGGGACAGCGGTTCCGGCAGCGCCGGACGGCTTGCGGGCGCCTGCCGGTCGGCTGCCGCCTGCCGGTCCGCGGACGGCTGCCGCCCCCGGCGCCGGGATTCGGCCATGCCCCGGATGAGGCTGCCGTGCCGCTCCACGAGTTCGCGAAACTGGGGAAACGTGGCCAACAGGCTCAGCTTGTCCAGATCCCCCGCATAGATGCCGGCCAGGAGCGGTTCGGCGATGCGCCGCGTCAGTTCCCCGCCGAACCGGCGGGCCAGGAAAGCGCCGATGCTTTCGTCGCCGCCGGCGCCGCCCTTCGGCAGCACCAGGTCGAAGAGCGCCCGCATTTTCCCCGCCGGGCTGAGCAGGCCGCTTTTCAGGAACGGCATCAGCTTCGTCGGGATGCCGAGCTGCATCCCGTCCGGAATCGGATGGAGCCGTCCGTGGCGCACGATCCTGGCGGGCGCCGCGGGATTGACGGGGACCAGTTCCCCGGTGAGGCCGAGTTCCTCCGCCAGCTCGAGAATCGGCGTTTTGCGGGCCAGAAACGAATCGGGCCCGCGCTCGATGACGCACCCGTCCCGGCGCAGCGTGCGGATTTTGCCGCCCGGGTCCGTCGCCGCCTCGATGACGGCGATGTGCGCCGCCACGCCGTCCCGCCGGAACGCCTCGGCCAGATGGTGGGCGGCGCTCAGCCCGGTGATGCCGGCTCCCACGACGGCGATGCGCGGCGCCCGCCCGTCGCGCATCGCGCGCCCATCGGCGTCCCGTTCCGCCATCACGGCCGCCCATCCCCTTCCGGCTCCGGCCGGACGGCCAGAATGGCGTCGGCCAGCGTTTCGATATAGGCGGGGTCGTCGTTCAGCATCGCCGTGCGGGCAAAGCGGAAACCGAGCCGCCCGGCGTGGGCCCTGGCCTCGATGTCCAGATCGTACAGCACTTCCAGATGGTCCGACACGAAACCGACCGGCACGACGACGACTCCGCTTGTCGCCTTCCGGTCCAGGCGTTCCATCGCTTCCAGAAGGTCCGGCCCGAGCCAGGGCTCGTTCGTCCGCCCGGCGCTCTGCCAGGCGAACGACCAGTTCCGCACGCCCGCCGCCTCGCCGATGGCCCGGCTCGATTCCAGCAGCTGATCCGGATACGGATCTTGCATCTGCAAAATGCGGGCCGGCAGGCTGTGGGCGGTGAAAAACACGTGCACCCGCTCCCTGTCGCCTTCGGGAAACCGCTCCAGTTCCGCCCGGAGCCGGCCGGCATGCGCCGCGATGAACAGCGGATGCAGATGGTAGCTTTCCACGAACGCCATGCCGATGCCGTGGCGCCCGGCCGCCTCGCGCGCCCGCTGGATGTATTCGCCCACGCTCAGGGCGGAATAATGGGGCGCCAGCACGATGCCGATTCCCCTGCGCAAGCCTTCTTCCGCCAGCGCGGCCACCCCGTCCTCGATGAACGGGCGGGCGTGTTTCATGCCCTGGCGGCAGACGAAGACGCCGGGCATCCGTTCGTCCAGCCGGCGCTGCAGGGCGGCCGTCTGGGCGTCGGTGTGCGCACGGAGCGGAGACACGCCGCCGATGGCCTCGTACCGGCCGATGAGCTCCTGCAGCAGCTCTGGCGCGGGTTTGCGCCCCCTGCGGATATGGGTATAGTAATCTTCCACCTGCTCCATCGTTTCCGGGGTGCCGTACGACATGACCAATACCCCGATCTTGCCTGCCGTCACGCCAAACGCCTCCTCCTTTCAGACCGTCCGGGCGCGCATCATCAGCGCCTCCCGGGAATGGTCGCGAACGAACGCCGTCAAGGCCTTCAGTTTTTCCAAAGACGCCTCGGGATACAGGCCGTGGCCGAGGTTGAACACGAAGCCCGGCTCCCGGATGCCTTCGTCCACGATGCGGCGGGCCTGGTCCCGGATGACCTCCATCGGCGCGGTCAGCACGTACGGATCCAGGTTGCCCTGCACCGCGAACCGGCTGCCGAGCCGCCGCCGGGCTTCGCCGATCGTGATGCGCCAGTCCAGCGCGATGACGTCCGCCTTGAGGCCGCGAAGCAGCGGCAGCAGTTCGCCCGACGCGACGCCGGGGAAATAGATTTTCGGCTGCGGCAGGTCCGCCAGTTCGTCGAAGATGCGCATCACAGAGGGCAGCACGTACCGTTCGTAGTCCGCCGGCGCCAGGGCGCCCGCCCAGCTGTCGAACAGCTGCACCGCCGCCGCTCCCGCTCCGATCTGCGCCCGCAAGTACTTGGCGGCCACGTCCGCCAGCCGGTCCATGAGCCGGAACCAGACGTCCGGTTCGCCGTACATGAGCGCTTTCGTGCGGCGGTACGTCTTGCTCGGCCGGCCCTCGACCAGGTAGCTGGCCAGGGTGAACGGCGCGCCGGCGAAGCCGATGAGCGGCACGTCGAGTTCCCGCCGAAGCAGCCGGATCGTTTCCAGCACGTGGGGCAACCCGCTTTCCGCGTCAAAAGGCTTCAGCCTGTCCACGTCCCGGGCGGAGCGGACCGGATCCGCGATGACCGGCCCGACGTCCTTCACGATGTCGAAGGAGACGCCGAGGGGCGCCAGCGGATTCATGATGTCGGAGTAGAGAATGGCGGCATCCACGCCCAGCTTCCGCACCGGCATCATCGTCACTTCCGCGGCCAGCTCCGGCCGGGAGCAGATCTCGAGCAGCGAATACTTCTCCTTGATTTTGCGGTAGTCGGGATCATAGCGGCCCGCCTGCCGCATGAACCAGACGGGCACGCGCTCCACCGGCTCCCGCCGGCATGCGCGCAAAAAAGATATCGTTGAATGCCATCTTGCATCAGCTTCTCGTTTTCATGATTGTTTGGCCTGTGTTTGCTTCTCGGCATTTCTCCGTCAGGCCGGCATCTATCATTATAGTTTCCCAAAAAGGGGGAATCAGCCGGCGGGGCGGCGTTTGAAATGACTTTTTTGTGACAGAGATTTTAATAAATTGTTGCACGCCGCACATGCGCGATGAGGACAATTTGTCCGCATTTCCTTTCCCCGCAAAAATAAAAAACGCGGCCGCAGCCTGTCCAACCAGACTGCTGCCGCGGGTCCGCCCGTCTTGCCGGTCAGAGCCCCGGACTCGGAAATCCGCGCCATGGGACCGAGCGTTCCGCCTTCCGAAGGGCCCGAAGGTCCGCGCCCCCGGGACTCAGAGCCGCTTCAGCGCCGACCGGTGGGCTTCGATCGTCCGCTCGATGTCTTCGTCGCTGTGGGCAAGGGAGACGAACATCCCCTCGAACTGGGACGGCGGCAGGCAGATGCCCTCGTCCAGCATGTTGGCATAGTAGCGGCTGAACAGCCGCAGGTCGCTCGTTCTGGCCGACGCGTAGTCGGTCACCGGCCGGTCCGTGAAAAACGGGCACACCATCGAACCAACCCGGTTGATCGTCAGCGGCACGCCGCATTCCCGGGCGTTGGCGGCCAATCCTTCCGCAAGGCGCGCCGAACGCTTCTCCAGCGTTTCGTAGGCGCCCGGCTCGCCAAGCAGCTTCAGCGTGGCCAGCCCGGCCGCCATGGCCAGCGGATTGCCGGACAGGGTGCCGGCCTGGTAAATCGGTCCCGACGGCGCCATCATCTCCATGATGTCGCGCCGTCCGCCGTAGGCGCCGACGGGCAGCCCTCCGCCGATCACCTTGCCGAGGCAGGTGAGGTCGGGCGTGACGCCGTACAGCCCCTGGGCGCCGTTCAGATGGACGCGGAAGCCGGTCATCACTTCGTCGAAAATGAGCAGGCTGCCGAATTCGCGGGTGATGTCCCGCAAACCTTGCAGAAAGCCCGGCAGCGGCGGCACGACGCCCATGTTGCCCGCCACCGGCTCGACGATCACCGCGGCGATGTTCTCGCCGTAGCGGCGGAACACCTCTTTCACCGCCGCAAGATCGTTGTAGGGCACCGTCACCGTATGGCGCGCCACGCTTTCCGGCACGCCGGGGCTGTCCGGCAGCCCGAGGGTCGCCACGCCGGAGCCGGCCTTGATGAGGAGCGAATCCGCATGGCCGTGATAGCTGCCCTCGAACTTGACCAGCAGGCTGCGCCCCGTAAACCCCCGCGCCAGGCGGATGGCGCTCATCGTCGCCTCCGTGCCCGAGTTGACCATCCGCACCATTTCCACGGACGGCACCCGCTCGCACACCAGCTTCGCCATTTCCGTCTCAAGCAGCGTGGGCAGGCCGAAGCTGGTGCCTTTCGCCGCCGTCTCCCGGATCGCCTCCACCACGGCGGGATGGGCGTGTCCGGCGATCAGCGGGCCCCACGACATGATGTAGTCGATGTAGGCCTGCCCGTCGATGTCAAAAATCCGGGACCCGCTTCCGCCGGACGCGAACACGGGCACGACCCCGACGGACCGGAACGCCCGCACGGGACTATTGACCCCTCCGGGAATCGAGACTTTCGCCTCCTCGAATGCTTCCCGCGAACGGACGTCCGTCCGCCGCCGGTTTTGTTCCATGGCGCATCCTCCTTCTGTCAAATTTTCGGACAATCCCTCGAAATTGCCGACGAATCATGATAAAATAAGGCAGGCTTCAAAATGATTCCAGGTCGTTCGACCCCGGTCGTTCGGCGCGGAATCCGCCGTCCGGAAAGCGGAGCTTCCGGCCGGCAGCCGAATCCACTCCATGCCGAAAAGGGTGTTCCGCCGTGATCGACCTGCTGAGGAAAGTGTCGCTTTTCAACAAGCTGACCGATGACCAGCTGGATCTCATCGCCTTCTTTTGCAAACGCATTTTCGTCGACCCCGGGACCCTGCTGTTCAGGGAAAAGGAAGTCGGCACCGGATTTTACGTCGTCGTGTCCGGCTCGGTCAAAATTTTCACGACGGGTGCCAACGGGGAAGAAAAAATTCTGGCCGTCATGCAGGCCGGGGACAGCTTCGGCGAAATGTCCCTGATCGACGGGATGCCCCGGTCGGCTTCCGCGCGCACGGTGGAAAAATCCGTTCTCCTCAAAATATCAAAGGAAGACTTCTACAAGGTGCTTTCCGAAAACTTCGACATCACGCTCGGCATCATGCAGGAGCTGTGCCAGCGGCTTCGGGATACGAACGAGCACGTCCGCGACCTGACGTTCCTCGACACCCGCACCCGGGTGCTCAAGCAGCTGATCCTGATGGCCAACCGCAACGGCGTCCGGCAAGGCCATCAGATCACGCTCCGGGTCGTGCTCAACTACGACGAGCTGGCCCAATTGGCCGGCGTCAAGCGCAACGACATCATGATGGTCATCCGCGAGCTGGAACAGAAGGGCATCCTGACCGTGACGCCCGATTCCTTCACCATCAACCTGGCCAACATCCGTTCGTGAGCGGCCCGGCGCAAACGTCCGCCCGGCGGCAGCCTTTCGCTTGCCGCCGGGCTTTTGTTGTCCGTCAGTCCCGCTCCCCAAGCCACCTTGCCGCGTCTTTCGCATGATACGTGATGATCAGATCGGCCCCGGCCCGTTTGAAGCCGGTCAACAGTTCCATCACGACCGCTTTCTCGTCGATCCATCCCTTCTCCGCGGCCGCCTTGACCATCGCATATTCCGCGCTGACATTGTAGGTCACGATCGGAAGGTCGAAGGCGTCCCGCAGCGCGCGGATCACGTCCATGTAGGCCATGCCCGGCTTGACCATGAGAAAATCGGCGCCCTCGACCGTGTCGGATTCCGCTTCACGCAACGCTTCCCGCACGTTGGCGGGATCCATCTGGTACGTCTTGCGGTCGCCGAACCGCGGCGCCGACCGGGCCGCCTCGCGGAACGGGCCGTAGAACGCCGAGGCGTATTTCACGGCATAGGACATGACCGGCACATGGGAAAACCCGGCTTCGTCCAGCCCGGCCCGGATCGCCTGCACGAACCCGTCCATCATGTTCGACGGGGCGATGATGTCCGCGCCGGCCTTCGCCTGCGACACCGCCGTCCGCACGAGAAGCTCCAGCGACCGGTCGTTGTCGATGACGGCCCGCCCCCCCTCTTCACGGACGACCCCGCAATGCCCGTGGTCGGTGTATTCGCACAGGCACGTGTCCGCAATGACGACGAGCTCGGGCGCCCACTCCTTGATGCGGCGGATCGCCCGCTGCACGATGCCGTCGTCGTCGTAGGCGCCGGAGCCGAAGGCGTCTTTCCCATCGGGGACGCCAAACAGAAGCACGGCGGACAGTCCGCACGCCACCGTTTCCCGGATCTCTTCCTCCAGCCGGTCCAGCGACCAGTGATGCACGCCCGGCATCGACGGAATTTCCCGCTTCACCCCTTCGCCTTCCACGACAAAAAGGGGATAGATCAGGTCGTCCGCCGACAGCCGGTGCTCCCGCACGAGCCGCCGGATGGCGGCCGACCCGCGGAGCCGCCGGTGCCTCACAACCGGAAACGCCATGAACAACCGCCCTTTCGTACCGAAAATGATGAAAACCTGCAGCCGATTGAAACCGTCACGACGGTTCCGCGCGATCCTCCGGCCAGATTTCGCCGGCCGACTGTCCGCCGCCGTCATCCGGCCAGCCGGAGACCGCTTCCGCCGTTGCTTCCACGAGCCCGTCCAGCGTCGATTCCCGCGCGACGGCCGCAACGGCCAGGCCGCGCTTGATCGCCGCTTCCGCGGTGATCGGGCCGATGCAGACGACCCGGGTGTTCTTCATCAGCTCCCCGGCCGGCTTGCCGGCCGCCCGCTCCAGCGCGTCGCACAGGTTGTGCACCGTGGAGGCGCTGGTGAAGGTGGCCGCGTGGATGGCCCCCTTTTCCAGCTGGTCCGCGATATCTGCCGCGTCCCGTCCGCCGGGCACGTTTTCGTAGACGACCGCTTCCGTCACGCGGATGCCGCGGGAAGCCAGCGCTTCCGGCAGCACGTCGCGGGCGAGGTCCCCCCTGGGGAGCAGCACGTGCTGTCCCGGCGCAAGATGCGGCAGCAGGGCGTCCAGCAGCCCTTCCGCCTGATAGCGGGATTCCGGCACGAGATCCGCCCGGATGCCCCGTTCCGCCAGCGCTTCCGCCGTCTTCGGCCCGACGGCGGCGATTTTCGCCCCGGCCATGCGGCGGATGTCCAGGCCGAGCCTGCGCAGCCGGCGGAAGAAAAAGTCGACGCCGTTCACGCTCGTGAAAACCGCCCAGTCGTAGTCGTCCAGCCGCGCGAGGGCGGCGTCGAGGGCGGCGGCCGCAGCCGGGTCCTGCGGCTCCCTCAGGGCGATGGCCGGCCATTCGACGGGCTCGCCGCCCAGTTCGTCGATCCGGCCGGCCAGCTCGCCGCTCTGCGCGGCGGAGCGGGTAACGAGCACCCGCCGGCCGAACAGCGGCTTCCGCTCATGCCAGTTCATCGTGTCGCGCAGGCGCACCACGTCCCCGACGACGATGACCGCGGGGGGCTTGAAGCCGGTCTGCCGCACCCGGTCCGGCATGTCGGCGAGGGTGCCGACGAGCGTCCGCTGCGCGGCCCGCGTTCCCCAACGGATGATCGCCACCGGCGTGGACGCCGGCCGGCCGTGGGCGATCAGCTCGCGGCAGATCCGGTCGATTTTTGGATACGCCCATCAGGAAGACGAGGGTGTCCACCGCCGTCGCGAGGCGCGCCCAGTCCACGTTCATTTCCGCCTTCTCCGGATTTTCGTATCCGGTCACCACGGCGAAGGAACTCGCCAAATCGCGGTGGGTCAGGGGAATGCCCGCATAGGCCGGGACGCCGGTGGCGCTCGTGACGCCCGGGATGATGTCGAAGGAAATGCCATGGGCGGCCAGCGCCTCCGCCTCTTCCCCGACCCGTCCGAACACGCACGGATCGCCGCCCTTCAGCCGGACGACGGTTTTGCCCTGCAGCGCCAGTTCAACGAGCAGCCGGTTGATGTCCTCCTGTTTCATCGTGTGGCGCTCCGACCGCTTGCCGACGTAGATGACGTCCGCCCCCGGCTTGATCTCCTTCAACAGGCGGGGGCCGGCCAGCCGGTCATAGACGACCGCGTCGGCCTTTCGCAGCGCCTCCAGGCCCCGCACGGTGATCAGTTTCGGATCCCCCGGGCCGGCGCCGACCAGATACACTTTGCCGATGCGCGCTCCCATCGCTCACATCCCCGTCCGTCGCAAAATCTCCTCTCCGCCCCGCTCGAGCAGCCGCTCCGCCAGCCGGCGGCCGGTTTCCTCCGGATCGGTGCCGGAAAGCTCGTCCCGGATGATGAGCCCGCCGTCGGGATCCCCCACCAGCCCGGTCAGCCGGATGGCCGGCAGGCGGCCGCCCGCGGCGTCTCCCTGGCCGCCGGCATCGGTCCCGGACGCGGCTCCGTCGCCGGCCCCCGTCCCGCCAGCGACTGTTCGTCCGGCATCCGTCCCGCTCGCATCCGCTCCGGCGGCTTCCCGCACCGTCCGGGCGCAGGCGCCGACGGGCACCTGGCAGCCGCCGCCGATGCGCGCGAGAAACGCCCGCTCCGCCGCCGTTTCCCGCGCCGCGACGGGATCGTGGATGAAGGTGAGCAGCTGCCGGAGCGGTTCGTCATCTTCCCGGCACTCCAGCGCCAGCGCTCCCTGCCCGGCAGCCGGCACGAAATCGTCCGCCGAAAGCCGTTCGCTGATGCGGTCGGCCCACCCGAGGCGATTCAGTCCCGCTGCCGCCAGCAAAACGGCGTCAAAATCCCCCCGTTCCAGCCGGCCGAGCCGGGTGTCGATGTTGCCGCGGATCCATTCCACCCGCAAATCCGGGCGAAGGGCGCGAAGCTGGCAGGCGCGCCGCAGGCTGCTCGTGCCGACGACGCTTCCCGCCGGCAGTTCGGCCAGCTTCAGGCCGCCGCGCGAAACGAGGGCGTCGCGGGGATCTTCCCGCTCGGGAACGGCGCCGATCACGAGGCCGGCGGGAAGCTCCGCCGGCACATCCTTCATGCTGTGCACCGCCACGTCGATTTCGCCGGCGAGAAGCGCCTGTTCGATTTCCTTGACGAACAGGCCTTTGCCGCCGACTTTGGACAGCGACACGTCCACGATTTTGTCGCCCTTCGTCACGATTTCCCGCACGTCAAATTCCAGCGCCACGCCGGCCTCTTCGGCCCGCCGGCGCCACCGCTGCAGCACCTGCCGGGTTTGGGCGAGGGCCAGCCGGCTTCTCCGGCTGCCCACCACGATGCGCTTTTTCATGATCCATGCCCCGTTTCGCCGGAAGGCGGCCGGACGCCGGGCTTGTCCCGCTCCTTCGGTCCCGCGGGCCCGGCCGCCATCCGTTCCAGTTCGTCGATCGTTTCCGCGCCGATTCTCTCCGCGTTCGCCAGATGCGCCAGCAGGCGCCCGGACATGCCGGCCAGCCGCCCGCCGCGGGCGAGGGCGGGCCAGTCCCGTTCCGCCAGGGAGCGGAGCACGGCCGCACGCTCCGCCATATCCGGCACCCGCTCCTGCACCAGTCGGCGCGCTTCCGCCAGAAAGTCGAGGGCGTCGGCGTATTCCGGCCCGTATGCCGCCTCCAGTTCGTCCCGGATTTTCCGGGCAAACGCCGGGCTGGCGCCCGACGTGGACACCGCCATGAGGAGCCGGCCGCGCCGCATGACCGCCGGCACGTGAAACGCGCCCTTCCCGGGATCTCCCGCATCGCAGGCCGGGATGCCGAGGAGGGCGGCGTCGCGCAGGACGGCGTCGTTCACCTCCGGCCGGTCGGTGGCCGCAAACGCCAAAACGGCGCCGCGCAAGTCGTCCGCGCCGCCGTATGTTCTGCCGATGACCTGAATCCGTCCCTCTTCCGCTAGGGCGGCCACCTCCGGGCCGAGACGCGGGCTGATGACCACGACGCGCGCCCCGGCCCCGGCCAGCGGCCCGATTTTGCGGGCGGCTGCCGTCCCGCCGCCGACCACCGCCACTTTGGCGCCGCGGAGGTGAAGCACGATCGGATATCCGTCCTGCACGACCATCCATCCTTCCAGCCTGCCGGCCGGACCTTCCGCATGCCGGTGCGGCCGGCCGGGTTCGTCCGTCTCCGCGCGCCCGGCCTCACGGGCGCGAAGGACCGGCGCCCAGCGCCACCGTATCCGTCCGGCGGGCGAACGGTTCCGCCCGTCCGGCCGCGTCCGCTTTCCCGTCCGGCTCTCCTTCCATGCCGGCAAACGAAAGTCCGCTTTCGGCGAGCGCCCCTTCCAGGGCAAAGATCCTGACGAACAGTTCCACCGCTTCCCGGCCGCCGGGCCCCGCCGCCAGTTCCTTGATCCGGTTGACCGGATCCGTCAGCATCCGGTTGGCGATGCTTTTGGTCAGCTTGCGGATGACTTTGACTTCCCGCTCGGAGAGGTCCGGCAGCTTTCGCAGCAGGCTGTCCATCGTTTGCTCGTGCACGGCGCGGGCCCGCTCCTGCAGCGCCCGGATGACCGGACCGATGCCGAGCAGCCGGTACCATTCCCGGTACGAGGCGAGCTCCGCGTCGATCATCGCGCCGATTAGCTCCGCCAGCCGGCGGCGGCTGTCCAGATGGTCGTCCAGCACCTCCCGGAGGTCGTCGATGCCGAACAACCGGGTGTTGGCCAGTTCCCCGATGGCCGGGTCGAGATCGCGGGGAACGGCGATGTCCACGAGCACGAGGGTGCCGGCCCGCCCTTCCCGCGCCCCGGCGAGCTGATCGCGGGTCAGCACGAATCCGGGGGACGCGGTGGCGGATATGACGAGATCCGGCTGCTCGCGGGCAATGAGGGCCGGCAGTTCGTCCAGCGAGCAGGCATCGCCGTCCGGAACCTGCCGGGCGAGCTGCCGGGCCCGCTCCACGGTCCGGTTGGCCACGGTGATCCGGCCGATGCCCCGCCCCTTCAAATGCCGGAGGGCCAGTTCCGCCGTTCGGCCGGCGCCCACGAGCACCGCGTGCCGGCCTTCCAGGCTGCCGATGTGCCGCTCGGCCAGCTGGCAGGCGGCGCGGGCGACGGACACGGCGTGGTCGTTGATTTTCGTCTCCGCATGGGCCCGCTTGGCCAGCGTGATCGCCTGGTGGAACAGCCGGTTGAAAATGGTGCCCGTCGCCCGCTCCCGCTGGGCGGCGAAATAGGCGTTCTTGACCTGGCCCAGAATCTGCGTTTCGCCGAGCACCATGGAATCCAGGCCGCAGGCGACGCGGAACAGGTGCCGGACGGCTTCCTCGTCTTCCTCCACCTGCAGATGGCGGGTGAACGAGGATGCCGGCACGCCGTAATACCGTTCCATGAACTCCCGCACATAGGAAACGCACATTTGCAGCCTTCCGACGACGGCATAGATTTCCGTCCGGTTGCACGTGGAGAGGATGACGCCCTCCAGGATGCCGCTCGTCCGCATCAGCTCCCGCAACGCGTCTGGCAGCGCGTCATCGCGGATGGCGAACCGCTCCCGCACGTCCACGGGGGCCGTCCGGTGGTTCAGGCTGACGACGACCACATGCACGGGCCAACTCCCCTTTCCAGGCTTCGTCCGGTGCCGCGATCCTTTGGAGCCATTCCAATATGAAATCGAGAATTATTATAGCACAAGGCCCTCGGCGCCCATTCCCGAAAGTTGGACAATTTATTGAAAAAACCGCGGGGCCTGTGCCCGCGGTTTGTTGCCGGTCCGTATTCGATTGTTCGGAAGCGCGTCCGTCGGGCCGCCTCAGCGCGCCACGGCGACCTTGTTCATGTCCGGCGTCTCCACCGAAATTTCACCGAGACCCCGGATGAGCTTCTTGGCGTGGACACGCTCGGGTTTCAGCACTTCCATGAGCCTGTCGACGGCGCTTTGCGGATCCACCGTTTCACCGCACGTGTAGCAGTCGATGGCGGCAAACCCTTTTTCCGGATAGGTGTGAATGGACAGATGGCTTTCCGAAAGCATCACCAACACGGTGGCGCCTTGCGGTTCGAATTGTCTCGATTGCACCGAGAGGACCGTCGCGCCGGTAATCTCCGCCGCCTCCACCAATTGATTTTGCAACCAATCGGCATCATTGAGCAAGTCGTACCGGACACCCCAGGCATCGACTGCCACATGCCTACCGAAAGTAGAGTACTCCACCTTCCGGTTTCCCCCTTCCTAGGAATAAAATTGTGTTGAATTTCATCCGCTAGGACCTACGTCATTCACTTCGAGGGAACTTCTCTCGGAACAATCCGGTGTCCTGAGTGAATCCTGGTTCCTATATTGTTGTCAACGAGATTAAAAATAACATCTACAAACCTGAAATGCAACACCTTTTTTTGGACGCCCAAAAAAAGGAGACCGGCCATGCGCCGCCGGGCCTCCGCCGCGTTCGCCTTCCGCGGGCCGGTCACCCCGGCGCCGGCGGCCGTACACGCCGGCCGCCGGTTGGCCGGATGCCGCATGAGACGTCCGGTTGCCGGAACGCAATGGCGGCCGTTCGGTTGCCGGATGGCCCCGGAGGCCGTCCGCATGCCGCATGTCACGGCCTGCGGCCTTCCGGAACGTCCCGCAGGTCCGCTCCGCCTTCGGCGGCCCGGGAATCCGGCTGTTCGTTCCGCTCTCCGGCCGCCTCGAGGATGACGGCCCAGAGCGCGTCGCGGCCTTCGCCGGTTTCCGATGAAAACGGAATGACCGGCACGGCCTCCGGCACCTTCAGCATATGCCGGATTTGCGCCGCGTGCTTCCCCGCCTGCATGCGGGACAGCTTGTCCGATTTGGTGGCGACGAGGCAGAGGGGAAGCCGGTGGTGGGCCGCCCATTCGTACATCATCCGGTCGAGCGCGGTGGGCGGATGCCGGATGTCGATCAGCAGCAGCAGGAGCCGAAGCTGCCTGCGCTCCAGCAGATAGCGTTCGATCAGCTTTCCCCATTTCTGGCGTTCGCCGCGGGACGCCTTGGCGTATCCGTATCCCGGAAAATCGACGAAATACAGTTCATCGTTGATCCGGTAAAAATTGAGGGTTTGCGTTTTTCCCGGCACGGCGCTCGTTCTCGCCAGCTGCCGGCGGTTCAGCATGCGGTTGATCAGGGACGACTTGCCCACGTTGGAACGGCCCGCCAGGGCGATTTCCGGCAAATCGTCTTCCGGCAGCTGCTTCCACAGCGCGCATGTGGCGACCAGCTCGGCTTTCCTGACGATCATGGCCGCCCACCCGCCGCAAGCGGTTCCTTGCCGCCGGCGCCCGGTTTTCGCGTCAGGGCGATCTCGAGCACCTGGTCCATGTGGTCCACCGGGCGGAACACCAGCTCGCTGCGCACGCTTTCCGGAATGTCCTGCAGATCCTTTTCGTTGTCCTTCGGGATGAGCACCGTCCGGATGCCGGCCCGGTGGGCGGCCAGCGCCTTCTCCTTCAGCCCGCCGATGGCCAGCACGCGGCCGCGCAGCGTGATTTCCCCGGTCATGGCCACGGTGTGGGAGACCGGGATGTTCGTCAGGGCGGACACGAGGGCGGTGGCCATCGTGATGCCGGCGGACGGGCCGTCCTTCGGAATGGCGCCTTCCGGCACGTGAATGTGGATGTCGTTCTTTTCGTGGAAATCGGGATCGATGCAGAACTGTTCCGCCCGCGAGCGGATGTAGCTGAAGGCGGCCTGCGCCGATTCCTTCATGACGTCGCCCAGCTTGCCGGTGAGCAGCAGCTTGCCGCTGCCCGGCAGCACGGACACTTCCACGGTCAGCGTGTCGCCGCCGGTTTCGGTCCACGCCAGCCCCGTCGCCGCGCCGATCTGGTCCTCCTGTTCGGCGGTGCCGTAGTGGAACTTTTCGGGGCCGAGGTATTCTTTCAGCCGCTCCGGCCCGATGACCGCCGATTCCCGTCCGCCGAGCACCACTTCCCTGGCCGTCTTGCGGCACAGGGCGGCGATCAGCTGCTCCAGGTTGCGCACGCCCGATTCGCGGGTGTATTCGCGGATCAGCTTGAGCAGCGTCTCCCGCGGCAGCTCCAGCTGGTGTTCCGCGAGACCGTGTTCCCGCCGCTGTTTCGGGAGCAGGTGCTTGATCGCGATCTGCTCTTTCTCAAGCTCGGTGTATCCGGGGATGCAGAGCACTTCCATGCGGTCCAGAAGCGGCCGCGGAATGTTGTGCACGGCGTTGGCCGTCGCTATGAACATGACATTGGACAAGTCCATCGGCACTTCGATGTAATGGTCGCTGAAGGCGTTGTTCTGTTCCGGGTCCAGCACCTCCAGCAGGGCCGCCGCCGGATCGCCGCGGAAATCCATCGCCATCTTGTCGATCTCATCCAGCAGGAACACCGGATTGTTGGAGCCGGCGTTCCGGATGCCCTGGATGATCCGTCCCGGCATGGCGCCCACGTAGGTGCGCCGGTGGCCGCGGATCTCCGCTTCGTCCCGCACGCCGCCGAGGGACATGCGCACGAATTTGCGGCCCAGCGAGCGGGCAATGGAGCGGGCCAGACTCGTCTTGCCGACGCCGGGCGGTCCGACAAAAACAGAGGATCGGGCCCTTCAGCTTCCGCACCAGCTTCTGCACCGCCAAATATTCGAGCACCCGTTCCTTCGGCTTCTCCAGCCCGTAATGGTCCTCGTCCAGAATGGCTTCGGCCTTGGCCAGATCCAGGTCGTCCGCGGTGGAGACGTTCCAGGGCAGGGCGAGCAGCCAGTCCACGTAGTTGCGGATGACGGCGCCTTCGGCGGACGCGACGGGCATTTTTTCCAGGCGGTCGATTTCCCTTTCCGCCTTTTCCCGCACGGCCGGCGGCAAATTCGCCGCCTCGAGCTTCTGGCGCAGTTCCTCGGCCTCGCCGGCGCGCCCTTCCTTCTCGCCCAGTTCCTTCTGGATCGCCTTCATCTGCTCGCGCAGGTAATATTCCTTCTGGGTCTTTTCCATCTGCTTTTTGACCCGCTGGCTGATTTTGCGCTCCAGTTCCAGCACTTCCCGCTCGTTGTTGAGCAGTTCCAAGAGCTTTTCGAGCCGGTCCCGGACGTCCACCGTTTCCAGGATGGCCTGCTTGTCCTTGATTTTCAGGGTCAGATGGCTGCTGATGACGTCGGCCAGCCGCCCCGGTTCCTCGATGTCGGCCACGGCGGTCAGCGTTTCCGGCGTCACTTTCCTGGAGAGGGTGATGTAATGTTCAAAATGGTGGAGCACCGTCCGCCGGAGCGCGTCGATTTCCGGACTGGCCGTTTCCGTCTCCGGCAATTCCCGCACCACGACGTCGAAAAAGGCCGGATTGTCGAGATATTCGACGATTTCCGCGCGGGTGAGGCCTTCCACCAGCACGCGGATCGTGCCGTTGGGCAATTTCAGCATCTGACGGATTTTCGAAATCGTGCCGACGCGGAAAATATCCTTCTCGGCGGGATCTTCAACGTTCACGTCGGTCTGGGAGCACAGGAGGATCATGTTGTCGCTGACCATGGACGCTTCCAGCGCCCGGACCGACTTTTCGCGGCCGACATCCAGATGCAGCACCATGGTCGGATAAACCAAGAGTCCCCGCAGGGGAAGAAGCGGGATGCGGCGCGTTCCCTTCGCGGATCCCATCGTCAGCACCTCCTGATGTACAACCTCTCGGCCTCTTCCCAACATTTTAGCAAACCGGTTTGCAAAACACCAATTCGCGCCCGGCGGCACGGTGCCGTCCAAAGCGAAAAACGCGGCCCGGGCCGCGCTCTCCGGACGAAGAGCCGGATGCGCCGCGGCTTGCGGCGGCGGCCGGAACCACGGCTGGACGCTCAATCCCGCCCGGTTGTCAATTCGCCGGCGTGCAGCAGCGACACCGCGGCCGGCACGCGGCCGTCGGACGCCGGCTTTTCCGGAGCCGCCGGATGGAGCGAACGGCGGCCGAGCACATGCTCGAACACGTCCTCCAGTTTTTCCACCCGCACGATTTCGATGCCGTCGAAGCTTGCAAACAGATCCTGCCAGTTGTCCTTCGGGATGAGCACTTTCGACGCGCCGGCCTCCCGGGCCGCTTCCACTTTCTCGGCCACGCCGCCGACGGGTTTGACCCGGCCGTGGATGGACAGCTCGCCGGTCATCGCCACCCGGTTGTCCGCGGGAATGCCCGTGACGGCGGACGCGATGGCGGCGGCCACGGCGATGCCGGCCGACGGACCGTCCACCGGCGCGCCGCCGGGAAAGTTGATGTGCAGATCGTAGCGCCCGGCGTCGATGCCGTGCAGGCGGAGGGCGGTCAGCACGTTCTCCACCGAACCGCGGGCCATGCTTTTGCGCCGCAGCGTTTTCGTCCCGCCGCCGATTTCCTCTTCATCCACCACGCCGGTGACGGTCACCCTGCCCGCCGTGGGGACGGGACGGCCGGCACGGCGGTCACTTCGATTTCCAGCAGCACCCCCGATCCCGGACCGCAGACGGCGAGGCCGTTCACGACGCCGACCTGGGGGGCGGGCGGAATTTTCTTGTCCGGCCGCGGCTGGATGTGGCAATTCGTCACCACCCATTCCACGTCCGCCGCCGACAGCCGGTCGCGCCGTTCGCTCATGGCCAGTCCGGCCGCCAGCTGGATGATGTTGACCGCTTCCCGGCCGTTGGCGGCGTAGCGCTTCACCACCTCCACCGCTTCCGGGCAGGGTGGAAAGCCGATCCGGGCGATGGCGCCGGCGGCGATCCGGCCGATTTCATCGGGCGCAAGCGGCCGGAAGAAGATTTCCATGCAGCGGGAACGAAGCGCCGGCGGCAGCTCGTGGGGCGAGCGCGTGGTGGCGCCGACGAGACGGAAATCCGCCGGCAGCCCGTTCTGGAACACGTCGTGGATGTGCCGGGGAATGTTCGGGTCTTCCGGGCTGTAGTAGGCGCTCTCCAGCATCACCTTGCGGTCTTCCAAAACCTTCAATAATTTATTCATCTGGATCGGATGCAGTTCACCGATCTCGTCGATGAACAGCACGCCGCCGTGGGCCTTCGTCACCGCGCCGGGCTTCGGCTGCGGAATGCCGGCGGCGCCCATGGCGCCCGCCCCCTGGTAGATCGGATCGTGGACGCTGCCGATGAGCGGATCGGCGATGCCGCGTTCGTCGAAGCGGGCGATGGTGGCGTCGATTTCGGTGAACGCCGCGTCCGGGCCGAAGGGCGACAGCGGGTTTTTCTTCGCCTCGTTCAGAATGACCCGCGCAGCCGCCGTCTTGCCGACGCCCGGCGGCCCGTAGATGATCACGTGCTGGGGATTGGGACCGCACAGCGCCGCCCGGAGCGCCTTCAGGCCCTCCTGCTGGCCGACGATGTCGCCGACGGAGACGGGCCGGGTTTTCTCCGCCAGCGGCTGGGTCAGGGAAATGGCGCGCAGGCGGCGGAGCTTCTCCATTTCCCTGCGCGAATCCCGGTCCACCGCCACCCGGTTCGACCGCTGGCTGCGCAGCTGCCCCCAGAAGTACAGGCCGATCACGACGGCGAAAAACAGCTGCACCATCATGACGATCGCTTCGAATCTCATTGGCGCGCGCTCCTCCGTTTCAAGTTTTTTCCGCGTTACCTGTCAGTATTGCCGTTTGAAACCGGCGTTAGTACAGCGGGCCGCCGGAATCCGCGGCGTCACCACCTGCAAAGCGCAAGGAACGGGCGCCTTCCTCACCGGCGGAGCGGACGCGGCCGGCATGGGCTCCCGGTACCGGAACAAAAAAAACCGGCCGACGGGCCATGCCAGGATGCATGGCCCGTCGGCCGGACATGCCGCCGATGATCATCGGGGGATCCGGACGCCATTCAGGAGACCGGGTTTCCGGCGTGCCGCTTGCGGCCCGGAATCTCTCCCGTCGCCTCGTAGATTCGCACGAGCTCGTCGATTTCCTTCTTCAGCTCATTGACCAGCTCCGCCTCCGGCACTTTCCGGACGATTTCGCCGTGCCGGAACAAAAGCCCTTCCCCGCGGGCGCCGGCGATGCCGATGTCCGCCTCGCGGGCTTCGCCCGGGCCGTTCACGGCGCAGCCGAGCACGGACACCCGGATCGGCACCTTGATTTTTTCAAGGTACCGTTCGACTTCCCCCACCACCTCGAACAGGTTGAAGTCGAGACGGCCGCACGTGGGGCAGGATACGAGGGTCGGCGCGTTGGACACGAGGCCGAACGTCTTCAAAAGCTCGCGGGCGACCTTCACTTCCTCCACCGGGTCGGCGCTGAGGGAGATGCGGATCGTGTTGCCGATGCCCATGTTGAGCAGCACGCCGAGACCGGCGGCGCTTTTCACCGTGCCCGCAAACAGCGGTCCCGACTCGGTGATGCCCAGATGCAGCGGATACGGAATTTGCTCGGCCGCCTTCGTGTAGGCGGCGATCGCCATCGGCACGTCGGACGCCTTCAGCGAAACGACGATGTCCGTAAAGTCCAGCTCCTCCAGGATGCGGATGTGGTACAGCGCGCTTTCCACCATCGCTTCCGGGGTCGGGTAGCCGTATTTCTCGAGCAGGTGGCTTTCCAGCGAACCGGCGTTGACGCCGATGCGGATCGGAATGCCCCGTTCCCTGCACGCCTTGACGACGGCTTCCACCTTCTCGCGGCGGCCGATGTTGCCGGGATTGATGCGCACCTTGTCGATGCCGTTCTCGATGGCGGCCAGGGCCAGGCGGTAGTCGAAGTGGATGTCCGCCACGAGCGGAATGTGGATCCGCTTCTTGATTTCCTTGATCGCCTCGGCCGCTTCCCGGGTGTTGACGGTCACCCGCACCAGCTGGCAACCCGCTTCCTCCAGCCGCAAAATTTCGGCCACCGTCGCCTCCACGTCCGCCGTCTTCGTCGTGCACATGCTCTGAATGATCACGTCGTTGCTGCCGCCGATGGTGAGATTCCCCACGCGGACGGGCTTCGTTTGCGTCCTGTGATACATCCCGCTTTCCGATCCTCCCCCAAAATGCCAAAAACCGCCGCGGCCAACAAACCGCGGAGGCTCCGGCAACCGGACGCGCGCCTCAGGCGGCGCGCGTCCGGCAACGTGAATGGTTTGATCCAAGCGGTCCGCGCCGCCCCCGGCAGGCACGGACCGGATCCGTCAGGCGCTTTCTTCCTTGCGCTTCTTGTCGCTTTTCGTGTTCAGCTGCGGCGGCAGCTTTTCCAGCACCGCCTTCTCCGTGATGATGCACTCGGAGACGTCGTCGCGCGACGGCACTTCGAACATGACGTCGAGCATGATGCTCTCGATGATCGCCCTGAGGCCGCGGGCGCCCGTGTTGCGCTTGATCGCTTCGCGGGCGATCGCCTCGAGGGCGCCTGGTTCGAACGACAGCTTGACGTTGTCCATTTCGAGCAGCTTCTGGTATTGCTTGACGAGGGCGTTCTTCGGCTCGGACAATATCCGGACCAGCGCTTTCTCGTCCAGCGGCTCCAGCGTGGCGATGATCGGCAGCCGTCCGACGAACTCGGGAATGAGGCCGTACTTCAGCAGGTCTTCCGGCTGCACCAGGGACAGGTATTCGCCCGGCTTCAGCTCGGCGGCCTTGCTCGCGTCGGTGTTGAAGCCGATCACCTTCTTGCCGATGCGGCGCTTGATGATCTGCTCCAGCCCGTCGAAGGCGCCGCCGCAAATGAACAGGATGTTGGTCGTGTCGATCTGGATGAATTCCTGATGCGGGTGCTTGCGTCCGCCCTGCGGCGGCACGGAAGCGATCGTGCCTTCCAGGATTTTGAGCAGCGCCTGCTGCACGCCTTCGCCGGACACGTCGCGGGTGATGGACGGATTTTCCGATTTGCGGGCGATCTTGTCGATTTCGTCGATGTAGATGATGCCGCGTTCGGCTTTCTCCACGTCGTAATCGGCGGCCTGGATCAGCTTGAGCAGGATGTTTTCCACGTCTTCCCCGACATAACCGGCTTCCGTCAGGCTCGTGGCGTCGGCGATGGCGAAGGGAACGTTCAGGATTTTGGCCAGCGTCTGGGCGAGCAGCGTCTTGCCGCTGCCCGTCGGACCGACCAGCAAAATGTTGCTTTTCGCCAGCTCCACGTCGTCGTGCTTCGTGTTGCTGTTGATCCGTTTGTAATGGTTGTAAACGGCCACGGCGAGGGACTTCTTGGCCTGTTCCTGGCCGATGACGTAGCTGTCCAGAATTTCCATGATTTCCTTCGGCTTCGGAACGTCCCGGAGGTCCAGTTCCTCGTCCTGGCCGAGTTCTTCCTCCACGATTTCGGTGCAAAGTTCGATGCATTCGTCGCAAATGTAAACGCCCGGTCCCGCCACCAGCTTGCGGACCTGATCCTGGGATTTGCCGCAGAACGAGCACTTCAGCTGGCCCTTTTCGTCGCTAAATTTGAACATAGGGTCACCTCTTTTGTTTTCCGATAATGGTTAAGGCAGGCCGTGAAGCGCGCCATCATCCGCCCCGCCGGAAACCGGGGCGCTCAGGGATGGATCACCTTGTCGATCAGACCGTATTCCCTGGCTTCTTCAGCCGTCATGAAGAAGTCGCGGTCCGTGTCCTTCTCGATTTTCTTGAGCGGCTGGCCGGTGAATTCCACGTACATTTCGTTCAGCTTCTGCTTCGTCCGGATGATCCAATCCGCATGGATCTTGATGTCTGCGGCCTGGCCGCGCACGCCTCCGAGCGGCTGGTGGATCATCACTTCGCTGTTCGGAAGGGCGTAGCGCTTGCCCTTCGCGCCGGCGGCGAGGAGAAGGGAGGCCATGCTGGCCGCCATCCCCACGCAAATGGTGGACACGTCCGGCTTGATGTAGCGCATGGTATCAAGTATGCCCAACCCGGCCGTGACGGAACCGCCGGGCGAATTGATGTAGAGGTGGATGTCTTTCTCCGGATCTTCGGCAGCAAGGAACAACAACTGGGCGATCACCAGGTTGGCGACTTCGTCGTCGATCGGACTGCCAAGAAAAATGATCCGATCCTTGAGCAGCCTGGAATAGATGTCATAGGATCGTTCGCCGCGGCTCGTTTGCTCCACGACAATCGGTACCAAACTCATTGTTCCCCACTCCGTTTCGGTCTTCGTCTGAATCCATTTTAACACGTTCGGTCTGCAAAGCCAATTTTCTTCCGATGCCCAAGCGGCGCGCCGGCGCGGCATGTTCCGCGGGTGAAAAAGAAGACACGCGGCCATCGCGTGCCTTCCGTTCATGCCGGCGGTTCGTCAGGCGACTTCCGGTGTCCGTTTGCTGTTTTCCACAAGCCACTTGACCGTTTTCTTGATGCGGAGGTCCGCCTTGAAATCGTCCATGTTGCCGTTTCGTTCGATGATCGCGCGCAGTTCCTCGACGGACTGGCGGTACGTCTCGGTCATGCGTTCCAGTTCCCGGTTGACGTCCTCTTCATCCACCTGGACGTTTTCCGCCTTGGCGATCGCTTCGAGCACCAGCGAGCTTTTCACCCGCTTGGCCGCTTCTTCCCGCATCTGCTCCCGCAGCGCCGCCTCGTCCTGGCCGGAAAACCGGTAATACAGCTCCAGGTTCATGCCGGACATCCGCAGCCGGTTTTCGAAGTCCCGCACCATCCGGTCGATTTCCGTTTCGATCATGACCGGGGGAATGTCCACTTCCGCGTTGGCCGCCGCCTTTTCGATGACGTCCGCCTCGAGCTTCAGGTCCCGTTCCCGTTCCTTTTGCTCCTTCAGGCGCTTTTTCAGGTCTTCCTTGAATTCCTCGAGGGTTTCGAACTCGCTGACGTCCTTGGCGAATTCGTCATCCAGCTCGGGCAGGTTTTTCCGCTTGATGTCCCGCACGGTTACCTTGAAGACGGCCGGCTTGCCGCGAAGGTGTTCCGCGTGGTAATCCTCCGGGAACGTGACGTGGATGTCCTTTTCTTCCCCTTTGGCCATGCCGACAAGCTGGTCTTCGAATCCGGGGATGAACGTGCCCGATCCGAGTTCCAGCGACTGCTTCTCCGCCTTGCCGCCTTCGAACGGCTCGCCGTCGATGGTGCCTTCGTAGTCGATGACGACGATGTCGCCCTTCTCCGCGGTGCCTTCCTCCAGCACGACCAGCTCGGCGTGGCGCTCCTGCAGGCGCCGAAGCTCCTGCCCGAGCTCCTCTTCCGTCACTTCCGTGCTTTTCTCCGTCACTTCAAGCCCTTTGTATTCGCCGAGCGTCACTTCCGGCTTGACGGTCACCTTCGCCTTGAACACGAAGGGCTCGTTTTTGGCGAAGCGCTCGATGTCGATGTCCGGCTGGTCCACCGGTTCGATGCCGGTTTCCTTCACGGCCTGTTCGTAGGCGTCCGGCAGCAGGTCGTTGATGGCGTCCTGGTACAGGCTTTCCACGCCGAATCTGGCTTCGAAGATCGGACGGGGCACTTTGCCCTTGCGGAATCCCGGCACGTTCACCCGACGCACGACTTTCCGGAATGCCCGGTCCAGCGCGGCGTTGACTTGTTCCGCATCCACTTCGACTTCAAGAACACCGGTGTTCTTCTCTATTTTTTCCCACGTTGCTTTCATTGTATGCCGTCCCTCCAACTTTTTGCCCGGCATGCCGGCACTTTCCGTCCGCCTGCCGGCTGGTTGCCGTTGCGAAATGGTTTCTGCCGGTCATGATAACCACTCCATTATAAACACAAAATTTGCCGAATTCAAGCGTGGAACGGAGGACGGGGCCGCCGGCGGACGAAGGCGGCGGGTCCGGCCGTCCGGGAGGCGAAGAAGCGGCCGATGGACCGGGCGGCCTTCGCGCCTGATCCGCGGCGCACGGCACGGGGGCGTCAAAACGGGCCGTAGGGGTTCCGCATGCAGGTTAGGAGCGCGTTCCGGCTCGCGCGCACCGCCTTCGCGTCCGTTTCTTTCAATTTATAAAAAGGCAGCACCGGTTTCTCCGGGTCTTCGCCCGTCACCGACAAGACCAGAATTTCGTGCAGCCCGGCCGCCCACACCGCGGCCTCCCGGCCGGTCATCGCCGCCAGGGCGCCGTACAGGTCCGTGCCGTACACGCAGGCGAGAAAGTCTTGCCAGACACTGGCGGCAAATGGCGCCATGCCCGGATCGGTCAGCGACAGGGCGCGGCGGACCATGTCCGGCACCGACCGGACGGCAGCCGGAAATTCGTCCATCGACAGCGGCGTGTCGGCGATCGCCAGCTCGACGGTCCCGCCGCCGCGCTCGAGGACCACCGTGCCGGGCACGCCCCGCCGCTTCAGCGTCTGCAACACCCGGAACTGCAGCAGCGGATGCAGCCTCGCCCCTTCCAGCCAGGCGGCGAGGGCGGCATCCACGCCGGGGTGGTCGGCCAGCGCCAGCTGGTCGACGGCCAGCAGCTTCTTTTCCAGATCGGTTTCATGCCGCAGCATGTCGAGCAGCCGTTCCACATAGGCGGGGTCCGACGCTTTGGCGGCCAGGCGCCGCATCCGCAAATCCTGCTCGCTCGCCGCGTCTTCGCCTTCCGTTCCTTCCTCGATGCCGCGGCCGCCGGCGGCCGGATGGCCTTCACCGGCGAAGTCGGCGAGCCAGTCGTACAGGCGCTGCCATTCCGCCACCGTGATGGCGTCGTCCGTCCGGCACGCCAGCAGGAAAGCCAAAAGATCCGCCGCTTCGGCGAACCGCTCCTCCTCCAGCAGCCGGGTCAATTGTTCCTGATAATAGTCGATCGTTTTGGGAAGCAGATACACCCGTTCATGACGGGAATCCTTTGTGTCCCGGCGAATGGGAATCACCCCGCGTTCCAGGCATGCGGGTTTTATTATAGCATGAACAAGCCATCCGGAGCATGGCGCAAAAGGCGCACCCGGCGGGCGCCAAAAGCCCGTGTTGATTTTCTGGCGAGGCTGTGCTACCATAATGGTTGCTCGCCGGACGGCAGAAGGTCCGCTCCGGAAGCGCCCGGGCTGAAGGCCTGTCCCGGGACGCTGCTGACGAGACAGCGACCATATGGCATGCGGGTGTAGTTCAATGGTAGAACGCCGGCTTCCCAAGCCTGAGGCGAGGGTTCGATTCCCTTCACCCGCTTTTTTTATGCCTTCTCCCAGTAGCTCAGCCGGATAGAGCAGCGGCCTTCTAAGCCGTCGGTCGGGGGTTCGAATCCCTCCTGGGAGGCCATGCCCATGACGGAACAAGCCGCCGGACCGGCGGCTTTTTGCATGCCCGCTTCTGCTATTGCCCCCCTTCGGCCTTTTCGGTCCATCCCGGAACGGCTTGCCGCGTCAGCGCGGTTCGCGCGGCAGTATCAGCGTGAACGTGCTGCCCCGCCCGTCGCTTTTCGCCAGAACCAGGTCCCCGCCGAGCGAGCGGGCGATCAGCCGGCTGAACGGGAGGCCGAGCCCGAGGCCGCGAATCCGGCGCTTTTTCCGTTCGCCGCGATAGTACGGTTCGAACAGATGGGGCTGCTCGGCTTCCGGCACGCCGGCTCCCGTGTCCGTCACATGGACATGGAACGCATCCCCTTCGCGGACCAGCCCGATCCGGATGGAGCCCCCTTCCGGCATTTCATCCCGCGCGTTGTTGAGAAGATTGACGAGCACCTGCTCGATTCGCTCCGGATCGGTCCGCAGGCTCCAGTCTTCTGCTTCGTCCGCCTCGAGCCCGATGGACAATCCGTCCGCCGCCTCCCCCTGGCCGGCGCGCCAGCGGTGGACGATTTCGCCGACCAGCGCGAACAGGTTGGCGTGCGCCAGGCGGACGGTGATTTCCTGGGCGGCGAACCGGTTGAATTCGAGCAGGTCATCCACCAGTTTCTGCAGCCGGTCCGCCTGCTTCAGCGCATTGTGCAAAAACAGTTCCGCCTCTTCGCCGGTCACCACCTTGTCCCGCACCGCCTGGAGCAAGCCGCTGACGGAAGTGATCGGCGTGCGCAGCTCATGGGTGACGCCGGCCAGAAGCTGGCGGCGGAGCGCCTCGTGCTCGCGCAGCCGTTCGGCCATGTCGGCAAACGCATCCATCAGCTCCGCGATTTCTTTCGGCTGGCGCCCGTCGCGGCTTAGCTTCACGTCGTAATGGCCGTCCGCGATCCGGCGAACGGCGTCTGCGGCGGCGCGGATCGGGGCGACAAACCGCCGGGTCATCAGATAGACGATCCCCCAGCCGACAAGGATCACCGTGAAGGTGCCGGCGAGGCGGACGAGCCGGAACCGTTCGACCGCCGGCATGATCCTCTCCAGCGGCATCGCGGCGACGGCAAGCGCCGGTGCGTCTCCCTGTTCCAGCGGTTCCAGAACGGCCAGCCAGCTGCGGCCGGAGCCGGGCACCGGTTCGATCCGCTGCACGATCCCGTACGCCCCGGGCTCCACCGCCATGGCCGCCAGAACGAGCTCCGCTTCCCGGCCGGGACGCTCCGGCGACTGACGCACCACATGCCCGGCTTCGTCCAGCAGGAAGGCGACGGGCCGGTCCTGCGGGAAGCCGGCTTCCTCCAATCCGCGCCGCAGGGCGGCTTGCCATTCGGCTTCCCGCGTTGCACCAGGCGCGATGGGTTCCCGGGCCACGGCCCGGGCGAACGTCGCGAGGGCGTCGCGTTGGGTTTCCACATGAACCCGGTTCACCGAAACGAGCGTCGCCGTCGCCACCAGCACCATGCTCGCCACCACGACAAAAAAATACCGGACCGACCAATACCTCAGCAAACTTCTCCGCTCAGCGCCGGACACGGAACTTGTACCCCCATCTGCGAACCGTGGCGATTTCCCCTTCTTCCGCGGGCCAATCGCCCAGCGCCTGGCGGATGCGGTTGACGGACAGGTCGACGGCCCGGTCGCTGCCTGCGTAATCCGCGCCCCATACCGCCGAAATCAGTTCTTCCCGCCCGAACGTCCGGTTCGGGTGGGAGGCAAACAGCAAAAACAGATCCATGTCCCGCGGCGCCAAGGGGACGGGCCGGCCGGCCAGCGTCACTTCCCGGGCGGCAAGATCGACCCGCAAACGGCCGAAAGCAGCCACCTTGCCGGAAGCAACAAGAGGCAGCCGGCGCAGGACGGCTTGCACCCGCGCGACCACCTCCTCGGCCACAAACGGTTTGCAGATGTAGTCGTCCGCCCCGGCGTTCAGGCCGGCCAGACGGCTTTCCAGATCGCTCATCGCGGTCAGCATGATGACGGGGCAGGCGCCCCGCTCCCGGATCCAGGCGAGCAGCTGCCAGCCGTCCGTGTCCGGCAGCATGACGTCGAGCAGCACGAGGGACGGCGTCCACGCGTCAAACCGCCGCATGGCCGCGGCCCCGTCCCCCGCCGACCTCGACCCGGAACCCGGCCTTGGCCAAATACGCCTGCAGCACCCTGGCGATGTCCGGTTCATCTTCCACGATCAAGATTTTGTGCACGATTCCGCCCCCCGCCGGCGGCCGCTGCCCGCAAGGCGCATCTCGCGCGCTGCCCGGCGGCCGTTCGTTTGTGTCCTCCCTTTTTCGACATGGCGGGCGAAATTCCTTTTTTATGCTTCCTGGTGATAAAGGCGCAAAATGTCCGCCTGGGACTGCCGCGCCACTTCCACGCCCCTGCGGATGAAGGCGCCGGACGATTTGAAGGTGTATTCGTGCAGTTCCAGCTGCGGTTTCAGCACGACGTCGGCCAGCTGGAGCTCTTCCTGGACGATTTTCTCGCTCATGATGTCGATGGTGTTCAGGATGGCCGCCACCAGATTCCCCGGTTTGCGGCGCATCGACGCCGGCGCCCTGACGTCCACGGCAATGACCAGATCCGCCCCCATGCTGCGGCACAGGGCGACGGGAACCGGATGCACCACCCCGCCGTCGATCATGAGCCGTCCTTCGTGCAGGACCGGTTTCATGACGCCGGGGATCGCCGTGGACGCGCAGATGGCCCGGGACACCTGGCCCCGGTTCAGAATGCACGCTTCGCCGGTCATGGCGTCGGCCGCGACGGCGGCGAACGGGATCTTCAATTCGTCAAAGCGGACCGGGCCGATGAACCGTTCGACGAACCGGGCCATCGGCCCGTTGTCGGCCAGGGCCGCCGGCGGCAGGGCCGGATTCAGGAGCTGGCGCCAGCGCACCGTCGGCAGCACGCGTTCGAAATTGGCCACCGGCTGGCCGCCCGCGTACAGTGCGCCGATGAAGGCGCCGACGCTGGTGCCGGCAATGCAGTCGATCGGGATGCCGGCTTCTTCCAGCACTTTGATCACCCCGACGTGGGCAGCCCCTTTCACGGACCCGCTGCCGAGGGCCAGCCCCACCTTCGGCCGCTCCCCCGGTTTCCGCATGCCGCCGAACCGCAGGTGGCTGGCCATGATTTGCCGGCCGTTGCTGAGCGCCACCGCCCGGCTGACCACTTTCGCCAGCTCCGCCACGTTGCCCCGCAGATACGGATAGGCGGCCAGAAGCCGCAGCGCGTCCCGGGAAATGGCGTTCGCCGGATCCGGGACGCGTTCCCGCCGGAGAAATTCGTGTACGAGTTCCGGAATGTCCTCGCTCCGTTCCCTGAGCGGGGCAAGCCTGAGCACGGCGGCCGGCGGGTCTTCTTTCCCGGGCGGCTCCGCGCCCGTCCAGATCAGCCGCACGGACGACCCGCAAATGTCCGCCAGCCGGGCGCGCTGCTCCGCGGCCAGCCGGTCCGCCCGGCGGACCAGGATGGTGCCCCCTTCCGCCCCCCGGCGCTTGATGCGGAAATCGTCCTCGTCCAGGCCGGGACCGTCCACGATCACGAACGGCTTTCCTCCGCGCGCCGACCGCTTGTGGATTTCATAGGCCGTATGGCTCCGCCCCGTGCCTTCCTCGCCGATGATCCAGAACGGACCATCCGTCCGGGACTGCGTTTGGATGGGCACGAGCAGGCGGTCCGCCTGCCGTTCGCCGGCAATGTACGCGCCGAACCGGGTTTCGCGTTCCATGGCCAGCTGTTCGCCGACGACCAGGCTCCGCGCGTGTTCATCCACGACCCGCCGGTTCGTTTCCTGGATGCGCCGCACCATCGCCTGCAGCATGTGCCGGCGAAACGAGGCGCGCACGTCCATCAGGCGGAGCATGCCTTCCCGGGACAGCGACACCGTGCGCACGGAACCGGCCGCCTTCACCGTGGCGCTGGCCGCTTCTCCCGTCAGGCAGGACATTTCGCCGAAAAATTGCCCCTTGCGCAAGCGGGCCACGGGGACTTCGAGTTCCCGCTTCACCAGCACGTCCGCTTCGCCGGAAACGAGGATGTGAAACCGGGTGCCCCGCTGACCCTGCGCCAGGATCGTGTCCCCGTCCGAATAGGCATGTTCCTGCAGATACGGTTCGATCTCCCGCACATCCGTCCCGTCCAGAATGTCCGCCAGCGGATGCGCGGCCGATCCGGATTTCGGTTCCGTCATCATCCTCGTCCATCTCCTTTTGGCCAATGCTCGGGTGGGTCATCCGGGATGCGGATCACTTTATCTTAACCCGGCATTGTTTCAGCCATATTTCGACGAGGTTCGGACCGCGAGGCCAAGCATCCCGGTATCTAGATCAGCCCGGCCGCGAGCAGGAAGATGGCCAGCCCGTGGGCCAGCGCCGAAGCGGCGACGCCGTGCCGCATCCGCACGATGGCGCACACGAGCCCTTCATGGAGCGTGAACACGAGGACGAAGGGACCGAGATCGGTGACGGTGGCGGACAGAAAGACGTGCCCGGCGGCAAACAGAAAACCGGACAGGAACGCCGCCCGCCACGGTCCCGTCTTCCTTTCGAACAGCCCCTGCGCATATCCCCGGAACAGCAGTTCTTCAAGCGTGTTGCCGGCCAGCGCAAAAAAGAGAAGCGCCGGCAGCAGCTGCGCCGGGACCGGACCGCCCCTTTCGCCGATCGGCACAAACCAGTAGGACAGCAGGAACGGCCCCGCCACGAGCAGGGCGCCGAGGATGCCGGCCGCAACCGACCAGGCCGGCTTTTCGCCGAACCAGCGAATGCGGCGGTTCAATCCGTTCCGGTTGATGGACAAGATGAAAAATGTCGCCAGCAGGGAGGCAGCGCCGAGAACGAGAAGCAGGAGGGGGCTTTCGGCAAACCGGAGCCACACCGTCGCCGGCGTGACGCCGAGCCGCCAGAAACCGGCGGGCGTCATGGCGTCCCGGACGAGCAGAAAACCGAAAATGAGCAGAAACACCCGGGCCCCGTCCGCTTTCCGGGGCAGCAGCGCATAAGTGACGGCGATCAGCAGCAGACCCGGAAACACGCGCCAGCCGTAAGCCGCCAGATGCAACATGAACGGGTCGTTCCGTCGGGCAAAAAAACCCGCATGCCTGGCATGCGGGGGGTCCGGCTGCCGCGTCTTGCGGGCGGCGCGCCACGATCATGATTTCAACATCGGTGTTCGTGTACGGAGCATACTCGGCCGCCGTTTCACGACGGACCGGAGCCGAACGCGGCCCGGCGGACCGTCATGCGCGCCACGAACTCCCGGTCGACGTCGAACCCGATGCCGGGTCCGTCCGGCACCTGGATTTTGCCGTCTTTCACCGTCACGTCCGGGTGCACGACGTCCCGGTGCCAATAGCGGGAGGAGGACGACAGGTCGCCGGGAATCGTGAAATTCGGCAGGGAAGCGAGCGCGATGTTGTGGGCCCGGCCGACGCCCGACTCCAGCATGCCGCCGCACCAGACGGGAACGCCGCGCGCTTCGCACAGGTCGTGGATCCGTTTCGCCTCCGCAAGCCCGCCGACCCGGCCGGCCTTCACATTGATGATCCGGCAGCTGCCGAGATCGAGCGCCCGCCGGGCGTCGGCGGCTCCCGCAATGCTTTCGTCCAGGCACACCGGCGTGGCGATCTCCCGCTGCAGGACGGCGTGATCCACGATGTCGTCCGCATCCAGCGGCTGCTCGATCATCAGGAGGTCGAAGGCATCAAGCGCCTTCAGCCGGGGAATGTCGTCCAGGGTGTAGGCCGAGTTGGCGTCCGCCATGAGGGGAAGATCGGGGTGCCGGCGGCGGATGGCGGCGATCGGCTCCAGATCGAGGCCGGGCTTGATCTTGATTTTGATCCGCCGGTAGCCTTCCGCCAGATAGCCTTCGATGGCGGCCAGAAGGGCATCCGTCCCGTCCTGCAGGCCGACCGCCACCCCCGCTTCCACTTCGTGCCGGACGCCGCCGAGCACCTTCGCCAGCGGAAGGCCGTTCCTTTTGGCATAAAGGTCCCAGCACGCCTGCTCCAGTCCGGCTTTGGCCATGCGGTTCCGCCGCACGAAGGCGAACCGGTCCGCCAGCTCGGACGGATGGCCGACCGGCCGTTCCAGCACGGCCGGAACCAGAAACCGGCCCATGACGTGCCAGGCCGTCTCCACCGTCTCTTCGCTGTACCACGGTTCCGCAAAGGCGACGCATTCGCCCCATCCGGTCGCGCCGGTGTCATCTTCCATTTCCACGAGAATCGTTTCCCGTTCGGTGTACGTGCCGTATGAAGCGGCGAACGGCGCCTTGAGCGGCAGCCTGATGTGGTGCAGCGCAATCCGGCGGATGTTCATTGGGCTTCACCCCGCATTCCCCGATTTCGTCCCGTCTCCGGCCCGGTTCACTCCGCGGCGTCTCCCAGCAGCCGGACGAGTTCGCGCCGCAGCAGCTTCCCCGCGGCGTTGCGCGGCAGCTCCGGCACGACATGCACGCGGACCGGCTGTTTGAAACGGGCCAGACGTTCCGCGCAATGCCGCTTGACGTCGTCTTCCGTCAGGCGCGCTCCCGGCTTCGGCCGCACGAAGGCGACGGGCACCTGGCCCCACCGCTCGTCCGGCACGCCGCACACCCCCGCCTCGGCGATGTCCGGGTGCCCGCACAGCACCGCCTCGATTTCCGCGGGGTACACGTTCTCCCCGCCGGAAATGATCAGGTCGCTGCGCCGGTCGAGCACGTACAGGAAGCCGTCCCCGTCGACGTACCCGATGTCGCCCGTCAAGAGCCACCCGTCCCGGATCGCCACCGCCGTGGCTTCCGGATTGTTCCAGTATCCCGGCGTCACGTTCGGGCCGCGCACGGCGATTTCGCCGGCTTCGCCGGGGGAGGCTTCGCGGCCGTCGGTCACGATTTTCAGTTCCGTCTGAAACAGCGGCTTTCCCGCCGACCCCAGTTTGGCGAGCGCGTATTCCGGCGCCAGGGTGGCCGCCTGGGAAGCCGTTTCCGTCAGCCCGTACGTCTGGAACACGGGGACGCCCTTCTCCCTGCACCGCTCCAGGAGCGGCCGGGGCGCCGGGCCGCCGCCGAGCAGGACGCAGCGGAGCGTGTCCGGATACCGGCCGTCGCCCAGATCGTCCAGCATGCGGGTCAGCATCTGGGACACGACGGAAACGATGGTGGCGCCGTGCCGGATGATGGCCCGGTTGGCGCGGGCGGGATCGAACCGGTCGTGGAGGATGACGGGCATGCCGTAGATGACGTTCTTCATGAGGGTGGACAGGCCGCCGACGTGGAACAGGGGCAGCACCGCCAGCCACCGGTCGTTCCAGTCCAGACCCAGATTGAGCGCCGAGCCGACGGCGCTCGCCCAATGGTTGCCGAAGGTGTGGACGACCCCTTTCGGGCGGCCCGTCGTGCCGGACGTGTACATGACGGTGCTGGCGGCCTCCAGGTCGATTTCGCACATTTCCGGCAACGCCGCCTCTCCGCCGTCCGTTTCGGCCCTTTCCGCAAAGCCGGATGCAGCCGGCGCTCCGTTGCGGCACGTGCCGCTTCCGCCCGCCCCGCCTCCGTCTTCCGGTCCGCCGCCGAGAAGCGAGCCGGCCCGCACGATGCGGACGTCCGGCACGAGCCCGCGCACCGCTTCCGCCAGCGGCAGGTTGGCGTCGTCACAGATCAGAAGGCGGCAGCCGGCGTCCAGCAGCTGGAAGCGGATTTCGGCGGGGGCGAGCCGGATGTTGAGCGGCATGTAGACAGCGCCGAGATAGTGCACCGCGTGCAAAAGCGGCGGCACGTGCAGGCCGTTCCCGCACAGCACCGCCGCCATCCCGTTTTGCGCAAGGCCGCGCCGGGCGAGGCGCCGCGCCGCCAACCGCGCCCGCTCCCGCAGCTCGCGGAACGTCACCGCCGCGCCGTCGCCGTCCATGAGCGCGATGCGGTCGGGCGTCAGGGCTGCCCGCTTGTCCAGCCAATGGGTCATGCGCATCGGTCATGCTCCTTCCGCCAAAAGCGCCATTTCCGTCCCGATCACGGGAACCGCGGAAATTTGCCGAAGTCCGGCTTCCGCTTCTCCTTGAAGGCGTCGCGGCCTTCCTTCGCTTCGTCGGTCGTGTAGAAGAGCAGCGTGGCGTCGCCGGCCAGCTGCTGGATGCCGGCCAGGCCGTCGGTGTCGGCGTTGAATGCCGCCTTCAGGAAACGGATGGCCGTCGGGCTTTTTTCCAGCATTTCGCGGCACCACTTCACCGTCTCTTCTTCCAGCTGCTCGAGGGGCACCACCGCGTTGACCAGCCCCATCTCCAGCGCCTGCTGCGCGTTGTACTGGCGGCACAGGTACCAGATTTCCCGCGCCTTCTTGTGGCCGACGATGCGGGCCAGATAGCCGGCGCCGTAGCCGCCGTCGAAGCTGCCCACCTTCGGGCCGGTCTGGCCGAACACGGCGTTGTCCGCCGCGATCGTCAGGTCGCACACGACATGCAGCACGTGGCCGCCGCCGATGGCGTATCCCGCCACCATGGCGATGACCGGCTTCGGAATGGCGCGGATGAGCCGTTGCAGATCCAGCACGTTCAGGCGGGGAATCTCGTCGTCGCCGACGTAGCCGCCATGGCCGCGCACCTTCTGGTCGCCGCCGGAGCAGAACGCCTGGTCCCCGGCGCCGGTCAGGATGATGACGCCGATGTCCCGGTCGTCCCGCGCCCGCGAGAAGGCGTCGATCATTTCCATCACCGTTTTCGGACGGAACGCGTTGCGCACTTCCGGGCGGTTGATGGTGATTTTGGCCATCCCTTCGTACGTTTCATAAATGATGTCCTCGTAATCGCCCCGCTTGACCCAGGGCACTGCCGGCTTCGGCATCGGTCACGCCTCCTTGTCCGTCGAGTCCAAAAAATCCCTTACTATTGTAGCAAAAAGTTCCGGCTTCTCCACGTGCACGAGGTGGCCGGCATCCGGCACGACGGCGAGGCGCGCGCGGGGAAGAAGCGCCTGCATCCGTTCGGCGATGCGCACGAATTTTTCATCCAGCTCCCCGGCGATGAGCTGCACCGGCACGGCGAGGGACGGCAGCCGGTCCCACCAGGACGGCTGGACGCCGGTGCCCATGCCCCGCAGGCTGGCGGCCAGGCCTTCCGGACGGTTGGCCAGCCGGATTTGGCGGAGCGATTCCCGGACGGGAGCCGGCAACCGCTTGGCGGAAGCGAACAGCGGCAGGTTTTCCCAATGGTCGACGAACGCCCCGATGCCATCCCGCTCGATGCGCGCCGCCAGCTCGCCGTCCTGCCGCGCCCGCGCCTGTCGCTCCCCGGCGTCGGCGATCCCCGGCGAACCGCTCTCGACGACGAGCGCGGACACCCGTTCCGGCGCCAGCATCGCCAGCGACAGCGCCAGACGGCCGCCCATCGAATAGCCGAGCACCGCCGTCCTGCCGATGGACAGCCGGTCGAGCAGCCGGCACAGGTCGGCCGCCACGTTCTCCATGCTGCAGCGGGCCGGATTGCGCGGCACGTCCGTCCGGCCGTGGCCGGGCAAATCGACGGCCGCGATCCGGCGGCTTCTCGCCCATTCGGGCAGGAACGGCCGCCAGATGGCGGCGCTGCCCGCAAATCCGTGCAGCAGGAGAAGCGGCGGTCCTTCGCCGGCCAGCTCCACGTGATATGACAGGCCGTTCAGCCGATAGCGGCGTTCCTTCACCGTCAAAGCCGATTGCATGTCGCACCCTCCCCTGCCGGCTTGGCCGCGATGCCGCCGAGCCGAATGGCACCGCTTCACAAGATGCCGGCCAGCCGCTCCGCCACGGCCCGCCACGCCCGGCGGTGCTGCTCCACGTTGGCCGCCCGGTCCGTCCGCACTTCGATGATCCGGAGTCCGCCGGCGTCCATGGCGTCCGCGAAGGCGCGGCGAAAGCCGTCCCAGTCCGCCGGCCGGGTATGCTCGCCTCCATACAGCCTGGCCGCGTGGGCGAAATCCAGGCCGGTGGGCGTGCCAAACAGCGCCTCGAAACGGGATTCGTCCAGCGCCGCCTGGGACAGGAACGAGAAAATGCCGCCCCCGTCGTTGTTCACCAGCACGACGGTCAGGTCGAGCTTGCAGCGTTTCGCCATGAGCAGGCCGTTCATGTCATGGTAGAAGGAAAGATCCCCGATCACGAGCACCGTCTTGATCCCGGCGGCGCTGAAACCGAGGGCGGTGGACACGAGGCCGTCGATGCCGTTCGCGCCCCGGTTGCCGGCGATGCGGACGGGTTCGGGGCGGCTGCCGAAAAACGCGTCCAGATCCCTAACCGGCATGGAATTGCCGACGACGAGCGCCGCGCCGGGCGGCAGAAGCTCCCGCAGCTCCAGAAACACCCGTCCTTCAAACGGCGGCTCGCCGGCCTGTTCCCGGCCCGCGCGTTCCAGCACCGCCCGCGTTTCCCTGTTGATGCGCCGCCACAGGCCGAGCCAGTCCGCGGACGGCGCTTCCGGCGGGCCCGTTTCTTGCCCGCCGTCCGGGCCCGTGCCGCCGTCTTCCGGCCGGGCACCGCGACCGTTCCGTTCGTCCAGCGCTGCCGCCAGGTGCCGGCAAAACAGCACCGGATCGGCGTGCACCATCTCGTCCGCCGACAGGGTCGGCTCCCGCCAGCCGCCGGCATCCACCACCAGGTGCCGGCAATCCCGGTGCCGCTCCACATATTGCTGGAACGCCTTCGACACCGGCATCGCCCCGAAGCGCAACACGGCTTCCGGTTTCAGCGCCTCCGCCGTCCGCCCGTCCCGCAGGAAGGCGTCATAGGCGTCGATGACCGCCGCCGCCCCTTCCCCCGACCGGAGCTGGGACAGCGGATCCGCCAGCAGCGGCCATGCGAGCCGCCGCGCCAAATCGGCGACGGCTTCGGAAAATCCCGGTTCGTCCATCGGACCGCAGACGATCAGCCCGCGCCGGACGCCGGCGAGTTCCCGGGCAAGGCCGGCGATCCGTCCTTCGTCCGGCAGCCGCCGTCCCGCCGTCACCCGGATGCCCGGGCGGCCGGCTCCGCGTTCCGCCTCGAACAGCCGGGGCAGCGCCAGATCCGGCAGCAGCGGCTCCCGCAGGGGCACGTTCAGATGGACGGGCCCCATCGGCGCTTCCCGGGCCGTCGCCACGGCCCGGGCGGCGACCGTCCGGGCGTGGCGCACGAGCACCGCCGTGCCGTCCGGCACCGGCAGGTCGAAGTCCCACTTCACATGCCGGCCGTACATGCCGGCCTGCAGGATCGTCTGCGGAGCGCCAACGTCCCGCAGTTCATGGGGCCGGTCCGCCGTCAGCACGACGAGGGGAACCCGGGCGAGGCTGGCTTCGGCCACCGCCGGCCAGTAATTGGCCGCCGCCGTTCCCGACGTGCAGATGAGCGCCACCGGTTCCCTTGTCGCCTTCGCCAATCCCAGGGCAAAAAAACCGGCCGACCGTTCGTCGATGTTCAGCCAAACGGTCAGGCCTCCATGTTCCGCCGCCAGCACGGCCAGCGGCGTCGAGCGGGAGCCCGGGCTCACCACCGCATGCCTGACGCCCCCTTGCGCCAGTTCATCCAGCAGGGCCGCCACGGCCAGCGTCTGGCCCGCCGATTGACCGCTCACGTCGCTCCCTCCCCGCGTTTTTCCTGCAAGGCGCCGAGCGCCGACAGCATCGGCCGGAATTTGAGCCGGGTTTCGGTCAGTTCCGCATCCGGATCGGAGTCGCCCACGATGCCGCACCCGGCAAACAGCACCGCTTCGTTTCCCGCCAGCAGGGCCGAGCGGATCGCCGCGGCGAACTCGCCGTCCATCCGCCAGTCGATCCAGCCGATGGGCGCCGCATACCAGCCTCTGTCCATGCTTTCCATGCCGCGGATCATGGCCAGGGCGTCCGTTTTCGGCATGCCGCCGAGGGCGGGCGTCGGGTGGAGGGCTTCCACCACGTCGAACAGGGACACGTCCCCGCGGGCGTCCCCCTCGATCGGCGTCAGCAAATGCTGGATGTCTTTCAGTTTGTGCAAAAGCGGCGCATCCGGAAGCCGCACGTCCGTGCAGTAGCGGGCCAGCACCGAACGGATCATGCCGACGGCGAGGGCGTGTTCCAGCATGTTCTTCCCGTCCCGGGCAAGCTCCGCGCCGATCCGGTCGTCTTCTTCCGGCGTCGCGCCCCGCGCCGCCGAACCCGCCAGCGACACCGTCGCCAGACGGTTTCCGGTTTTTTTCACGAGCCGTTCCGGCGTCGCCCCGATCAGGCAGCTTCCGCCGCTCTCGATGGCGAACACGTACGTGTTGGGCTGTTCCGCCAGCAGGCGCCTCAGCACCGGTTCCGGCCGGAACGGCCCGTCCGCCTTGAGCGTCAGCCGCCGGGCCAGCACCACCTTGTCCAGGCGGCCGGCGCGGATGGCGGATGCCGCCTGTGCCACCGCCGCCTTCCATTCGTCCGGCCGCTGCTCCTCCGCGCGGAGGATGGCCGGCGGCGCGGATTCGCCCGCAGTCGGGCGGCATCGGCCCGAACGGCCCCGGCAGGACCGCCGGATCGCTGCGGCCGGACCGTCCATCGTCGCCGTCTGCCGGCACGAGCCGGTTTTCCGTCAGCCACGCCCGGCCGTCCCGCACCGTCAGCAAATACCGGGGAACCGTCAGCCGCGCGGACGGAAAATGCCGCCAGAGGGGCTCCCGGATGCTGGCCGGGTCGAACGAAAATCCGCCGAACAGGACGGGCCCGGTGCAGGGAGGCGCCTCACCGTTTATTTCCACGGCGGCGGCCGCCGCCCGCCATTTCCGGTCCGCTTCCGCGAAGCGGCCTTCACCCGCTTCCGACTCGATGCGGAACGCTTCGCCGAAACCGACCAGCGACAGGCGCCGGCCGGGCTCCGTCCAGAAAAAACGGCTGCCCGTGAACAGCCGGCCAAAACGCGAAAAAAAGACGGCAGGGTCCGTCCATTCCACCGGCTTCACCGTGCTGGCGAGCACGGCTTTCCCGCCCCGGAGGACGGCCGCCGGCTTTGCGGACGCCATCGGTGGATTCGTCATGTCGGTTTCACCCTTGCTCTTCTGTCGCAGAAAGCCTGTCTTTAGCATACCTTGCAAGGCGGACCACCGTCAACGCCGGTCCGCCGGCGGCCGGCCGGTCAACGGCCTGTTCGCCGGTGGCCGGCCGGTCGGCCTGTTTGCCGGCGGCCGGTCCGTCCCGGCCCCTCCCCGGTTCTCGATGGCGCCGCCTGGGAATCCGCTTCCCGTCCGCCGCTTCGAAACGTGCGCCGCCCCGCCCGCGAAACCGCCGAGCCCTCTCCGTTGACACGTTTTCACCGTTCGCCTAAACTGGACTTGACCGGATAGGGTCTTTTCGTTTTTCAAAAAAATGAAAGCAAAGGCTGGAGACCGCCATGCAACCCGCTTTGCAAACCGCAGAACCGAACATGTGGTGGCGCATGATCCGCCCGCACACGCTGACCGCGTCCTTCATCCCCGTGTTCGCGGGAACGGCCATGGCCCTTTCCGCCGGCGTCCGCGCGGACCTGTTTTTCGCCATGCTGCTGGCCTCGCTCCTGATTCAGGCCGCCACCAACATGGTCAACGAATATTTCGACTACGTCCGGGGACTGGACAACGAACAGTCCGTCGGCATCGGCGGCACCATCGTGCGCGACGGCGTGCCCGCGAAGACGGTGCGCAATCTCGCCTTCGCCTTCTACGGGCTGGCCGTCGTTCTCGGCGTCTACATCTGCGCGGAAAGTTCCTGGTGGGTGGCCCTCGCCGGCACCGTCTCCATCCTCGTCAGCTATCTGTACAGCGCCGGACCGCTGCCGATTTCATCCACGCCGTTCGGCGAGCTGTTTTCCGGTCTGTTCATGGGCCCCGTCATCATTTTGATCGCCTATTTCATCCAGACCGGCAGCCTGGACGCGACCGCGATTTGCGTCTCCGTCAGCCTCGGCCTCACCATCGGCGCCATCAACCTGTCCAACAACATCCGGGACCGGGACGGCGACGCCTCCCACGGCCGCAGGACGCTGCCCGTCCTGCTCGGCAGGCCGAAATCGATCGGCCTCCTGGCGGCCATGTTCGCCGCCGCCTTCGCCTGGATCGGCCTGCTCGCGATCGCGGGCTTCATCACCCCCTGGACGCTGCTCGTGCTGCTCGCCGTGCCGAAGGCGGTGCGGGCCGTGCGGGGGTTCATCGGAAAAGAGACGGCCGTCGACATGATGCCGGCGATGAAATCGACCGCCCAGCTCAACACGCTGTTCGGCCTGCTGCTTTGCGCCGGTTTCGTCATCGGTTTCTTTTTCCCCGCATGACATGAAAGCTTCCTGTTTCTTAAAGCCGGCACGGCGGCATAAACGGATTCATTGCCGAAAAGGAGGAACGGACGTGGACGTGCGCGGCACGCTGATGGAAGCGCTCGGCATCGAAACGGCGGAGCTTGGCCCGGACCGGGTCGTCTGCACGATGCCCGTCGATCACCGCACCCGGCAGCCGTTCGGCTATTTGCACGGCGGCGCTTCCCTGGCCCTGGCCGAAACCGCCGCCAGCCTCGGAACGGCCGCCAACCTGGATGCCGGAAGGGAGCTCGCCTTCGGCATGGAAATCAATGCCAACCATCTGCGGAGCGTCGCCGACGGCCGGGTGACCGCCGTGGCGGTGCCGCTGCACAAGGGGCGCACGTCCATGGTGTGGGACATCCGGATCACGGACGACCGGGGCCGGCTCGTCTGCGTTTCCCGCTGCACCGTGGCAATCCGTCCAAGGCGGCAAGAAGACGCGCCGGCGGGCGGGACGGACTGATGCCAGACGGCGAAATCCTTGCATGAAAAAACCACCATGCGGCTTCCGCGCGCATGGTGGTTTTTTGCGTTTGCTGGTCCGGCAATCCCCGAAGCCCGCCGCGGACCGCCGATTGCCGCCTGCCGCACCGGTCACGACTTGAGCAGCCGGAGTCCGTTCAGGATGACAAGGATCGTGCTGCCTTCGTGGCCGATGACGCCGGCGGGCAGCGCCAGCGACTGGGCGAAATTGGCGGCGATGAGGAGCAGGATGACCGCGACGGAAAAGGCGATGTTTTGCCGGATGATGCGGTTCATCCGCTTCGCCAGGCGGATGGCGTCGGCGATTTTGACCAGGTCGTTCTTCATCAGCACGACGTCGGCGACTTCCAGCGCGGCATCCGTGCCGCCGCCCATGGCGATGCCGACGGTGGCCGTGGCCAGGGCCGGCGCGTCGTTGATGCCGTCGCCCACCATGGCGACGGATTTGAAGCGGCGGCGAAGGGATTGGAGCTCCCGCACTTTGCCTTCCGGCAAGCATTCCGCCGCGAATTCGTCGATGCCGCTTTCCCCGGCGATGGCCGCCGCGGTCTGCTTTCGGTCGCCGGTCAGCATCACGGTGCGGATGCCGGCTTCCCGCAACCGTCTCACCGCTTCCGCCGCTTCCGGCCTGAGTTCATCCTTCAGGGCGATCAGGCCGGCGATGCCGCGTCCGTCCCGGACGAACACCAGCGTCTTGCCCTCGTCCGCCAGCCGGCCGGCGGCGCCTCCCGCGAACGATTCCGCTTCTCCCCGGCCGACGAACGACGCGCTGCCCGCCATCCAGACATCGCCCCCGATGACGCCCTTCACGCCGAGCCCGGCGATGTCTTCCACCGCTTCCGGCGCCGGCAGGCGTTCCGCGATGCGGCCGGCGGGCCCTTCCGCCGCATGGCGGACGATGGCCGCCGCCAGCGGATGGCCGGAGTGCCGCTCCAGGAGCGCCACCCGGGCCGCAAGCTCATCCGCGTCCAAATCATCCCGCGCGATCACGTCGGTGACCGCAGGCCGGCCGGCGGTCAGCGTGCCCGTTTTGTCGAAGGCGACGGCCTTGACCCGGGCGAGATGTTCCAGATGGACCCCGCCCTTGACCAGAATGCCCCGCTTCGCGCCGCCCGCGATGGCTGCCAGCGTCGCCGGCATGACCGAAGCCACCAGAGCGCAGGGCGACGCCACGACGAGAAACACCATCGACCGGTAGAACGCCTCGCTGAAAGGCCATCCGAATGCGAGAGGCGGAACCGCCAGCAGGATGCCGGTCGCCGCCAGCACCGCTTTCACGTAGGGGCCTTCAAAACGCTCCAGAAATTGCTGGGACGGCGGCTTTTCGCTCTGCGCGTTTTCCACCAGATCCATGATCTTCTGGAACAGGGTTTCGCCGCTCGGCTTCGTCATTTCCACCACGAGGGAACCGCGCAGGTTTACCGTGCCGGCCAGCACCTCGTCGCCGGGCGATTTGCCGACGGGAATCGATTCCCCCGTGATGGCCGATTCGTCGACGGCGGTGACGCCATCGACGATCCGCCCGTCCACCGGCACCCGTTCTCCGGGCTTCACGCGGATCCGGTCCCCGACGGCGAGAGCCTTCACGGACACCCTCCGCTCCCGGCCGTCCCTGATGAGCCAGGCGGTTTCCGGCTTGAGCGCCATCAGCCGCGTCAGTTCCCGCCGGTTTTTGTCCGTCGCGTACTGCTCCAGCGCGCCGCTCATCGCGAAAAATGAAAATGAGGAGCGCGCCTTCCGTCCAATATCCGATGGCGGCCGAGCCGGCGGCCGCCAAAATCATCAGCAGCTCCACATTGAGCCGCCTGTTCCGGATCGTATCCTCCATCCCCTCGCGGGCCTTGGCAAAGCCGCCGATCGCGTAGGCGGCCAAAAAAACGGAAACGGACGCCGTTTTCCAGTCCAGTTCCGACAGCAGCCAGCCGAACGCCGTCAGCGCGCCGCTGGCCAGGGCGGCGATCAGTTCGCCGTGCCTGGCCAGCCGCGCGGCCTTTCGTCTGAAGCCGGCAAAGCGCGTGCGGCCGGTCCGGCGCAGTCCGGCGGCGCGATCGGTCTGCGTCCCGCGGGTTCCGTATTCCGTCTGCACCCATTCCAGAAGCGGGCAGTTGACCGTTTCCGCTTTCATCCTTCTCCCCTCCGTATTTCCATCGTAGCACACTCCGGGGAAATAATCAATAATGATTCTAAAATAATAATTATTATTTGAAATTGAGATTCATCCTCAATGGCGGGGACAGACATGGCGGACGGCCGACCGGCATAATCTCGTGTCATGGAGGTGAGAAAGCATGTGCGGTATCACCGGTTGGATCGACTGGAACGAGCCGCTGGCCCTGCGCCAGCCCGTGCTGGAACAGATGACCGAATCGCTGGCGCACCGGGGCCCCGACGCCTCCGGCGTCTGGATCAGCGGACCATGCGCCCTCGGCCACCGCCGGCTCAGCGTGATCGATCCCGAAAACGGCGCGCAGCCGATGATCCGCCGGGCGGACGGCACGGAGTGGGTCATCGTCTACAACGGGGAGCTGTACAACACGGCGGAACTGCGGGAAGAATTGAAGGCGGCGGGGGCACCGGTTCGCCACCAATTGCGACACGGAAGTGCTGCTTTCCGCCTTCATCGAGTGGAGGGAAGCATCGCTTGACAGGCTGAACGGCATTTTCGCCTTTGCGGTGTGGAATGTCCGGGAGGAAAGCCTGTTTCTGGCGAGGGACCGGGTCGGCGTCAAGCCGCTTTTTTATTCGCTGCCCAGGGAAGGCACGTTCCTGTTCGGATCGGAGCTGAAGTCGATTCTGGCCCATCCGCTCGTGTCGCCCCGCGTCGGACGGGACGGCCTGGCGGAAGTGTTTGCCATCGGCCCGGCGCGGACGCCGGGACACGGCGTGTTCGAACAAATCCGGGAACTGAAGCCGGGGTCGTGGATGCGGGTTGACCGCGGCGGCCTGACCGTCCGCACGTACTGGCGGCTGGAAAGCCGAGAGCATCCCGACGACGAGACGGCGACGGCCGCCCGGGTCCGGGAACTGCTGCGGGATGCGGTCGAGCGCCAGCTCGTGTCCGACGTGCCCATCGGCATGCTGCTCTCGGGCGGACTCGATTCCAGCGCGCTGACGGCGTTGGCCGCCGATCATTTCCGCAGGTCCGGGCTCGGCGCCGTGCCCACCTTCTCCATCGACTACGTCGGCAATGACCGGCATTTCCGGGCGACCGCCTTCCAGCCGGCCAGCGACGCGCCCTGGGTCCGGCGCATGGCGGACCATCTCGGCACGGATCACCGGAATTTCGAAATCGACACGCCGGAGCTGGTCGACGCCCTGACCGACGCGGTCACGGCCCGGGACTTGCCGGGCATGGCCGATGTCGATTCGTCGCTCCTTCTGTTTTGCCGGGAAATCCGCAAGCACGTGACCGTCGCCCTGTCCGGCGAGGCGGCGGATGAAATCTTCGGAGGCTACCCCTGGTTCCACCGCCGCGATCTGGTGGAGGCCGGCACGTTCCCGTGGTCGGTGTCCCTGCCGGTGCGGACGGCGATTCTGTCAGAAGAAGCAAAACGTTGGATCGATCCGGAAGGGTACGTCCGGCAGCGGTACGAGGAGGCGCTGGCGGAAGTGCCCCTCTTGCCCGGCGAAACGGGCGAGCGGGCCCGGCTGCGGCAGATCGCCTGGCTGAACCTGACCCGCTGGATGCCAACCCTGCTGGACCGCAAGGACCGGATGAGCATGGCCGTCGGCCTGGAGGTGCGCGTTCCCTACTGCGACCACCACCTGATCGAGTACGTCTGGAACGTGCCCTGGGAAATGAAAAACGCCGGCGGCCGGGAAAAAGGCCTGCTCCGCCTGGCGCTCAAGGACGTGCTGCCGGAAGACGTGCTCCAGCGGAAAAAAAGTCCGTTTCCGAAAACCCACAACCCCGCCTATACCGACGCCCTCAAAAAAAGGCTGCTGGACGTGCTGGCCGACGATGGCGGTCCGCTCGTTCCGTTCATCAACCGGGAAAAAATCATCGGGCTCTTCCGGGCCGGCGGGGGCGCCATGGACGCGCCCTGGTTCGGCCAGCTGATGGGCGGCCCGCAGCTCATGGCCTGGCTGATCCAGCTGGATCATTGGTTCAGGACATACCGCGTGTCCGTGACATCAGGCTGACGAGCAGGCGGATCGCCCGTCCGCGGTGGCTGATCGCCTGCTTCTCCGCGATGGACAATTCGGCCATCGTGCGGCCGTATTCCGGCACATAGAAGACGGGATCGTATCCGAACCCGCCCGTCCCCCTCGGCCGGTCCGCGATATAGCCCGGACACGTGCCCTCCGCCCGGAGCAGCGTGCCGTCGGCGGGATCGAAATAGACGAGGGCCGCGACGAATGCCGCTTCGCTGATGAGCCGGACGCCCGGCGCCAGGGGGAAACCGGGGGGCGGATCGAAGGAGGCGCCCCGTTTCTCCAGTTCGGCGAGCAATTTGGCGATGTTTTTCCTGTCATCGGCCGGTTCGCCCGCATATCGCGCCGACCGGACGCCGGGTTCACCGCCGAGCGCCTTCACGCAAAGTCCCGAGTCGTCCGCGATGCAGGCGATGCCGAGCCGTCCGGCCACGGCGCGGGCTTTCAGTTCCGCGTTGGCCATGAACGAGTCGCCGGTTTCCTCGACGGACGGAACGGGAGGAAAATCGGCGAGGCTTTTGACGTCGAATCCGAGCTCGCCGAAGGCATGGGCGAATTCCCGCACTTTGCCGGGATTCGTGGTGGCGACGACGAGCACCGGCCGCTCCGGGGACCCGGTCACGCGCCGTCCCCCCCGATCCGGACGCCGGAAGCGTCCAGCACCTGGCGCTGCAAATCGATCAGGCCGCGAATCGCCGACTCCGACAGGGCCAGCAGCTGATCCAGGCGTTCCCGGGAGAAGGGGAACGCCTCGCCGGTTCCCTGGATTTCCACGAACTCGCCGGAGCCGGTCATGACCACGTTCATGTCCACCTGCGCCTGGGAGTCTTCCTCGTACGTCAGGTCGACGAACGCCTCGCCGTTGACGATGCCGGCGCTCACGGATGCGAGAAAGTCGGTAACCGGCAGCTGCGGCAATTTTTCTTCGTCCACCAGCTTCTGCATGGCCAGGGCCATCGCCACGAAGGCGCCGGTGACGGAAGCCACCCGGGTGCCGCCGTCCGCCTGGATCACGTCGCAATCCAGCGTGACCGTCCGTTCGCCGAGCATCTCCAGATTGACCACGGACCGGAGGGACCGCCCGATCAGCCGCTGGATTTCCATCGTGCGTCCCGACGGCCGTCCCTTGGCCGACTCCCGCTGGTTGCGCATTTGCGTGGCGCGGGGAAGCATGGCATATTCCGCCGTCACCCATCCTTTGCCCGTGCCCTTCACGAAGGGCGGCACCTTGTCTTCCACGGTGGCCGTGCAGATGACGCGGGTATGCCCGCATTCTATCAAAACGGAACCTTCCGCGTAGCGATTGCAATGGGGCGTCATGATCACCCGGCGCATTTCGTCGGGCTTCCGACCGTCTGTCCTCAACGCAAAAACCTCCCGGCTCGAGATACACTTCCCTTATGATACCAAACCCGGCAAGCAAAATCACGCCGCGGACCGCCGGGCCGGCCGGGGGGTCTGGCAAGCCGGATCGGTCGGCATGGATGCATTTCGGGCGAGACGATCGGCACCTTCAATCATCTCGCCCGACACTGGCGTTCCCATCATCGGGTTCTTGAGGCGGAACGGTCCGGAGATCCCGGGATCCTTCAGATCGTTCAGATGGCGTAAGGATTGATCTGCGCCGGTTTTTGCGTCCGGTTTGGCAAACAGGCGTTCCTCTCCGACGGTCACGCCCGCCTTGCCGTCCACCATGATCTGCACCTTGGGCTTGCCGGTCTGCTCGGCAAGCGACAGCACAACGGCTTCGAGCGCCTCGCCGGTCACCGGATACAAGTCATCGTCCAGCAGGCCCGGACCGAAATTGACCAGCACCGTGTCGTCATGCACGTCCACGTTCAACACTTCCGTGCCCGCCGGCAGCACGGGGTGCAGGGCGGAATCGGGAGCGGGCCCTTCCGCCAGTTCCCGGAGAACGGCCATCGGCGCGTCGTCCGTATGGCGGATCAGCCGGGTTACCGGCACATAATAAAGGAGATCGCCGGACTGTTCCTGGAAGTACAGGGTCACCGGCATGGCAAGGGACGGGTGGACGCCGGGATCCGGCTCCACGTTGATGCCCATGGCCCGGGTCAGCGGTTCATCGAGGGGCGTGCCGTTTTTGGGCATTTCTTTCAGCGGGAAGCCGTTGACCCAGATCTGCACCGCTTGGATCGAGTCGAAGCCGGTCAGCGCCCAGGTGACAGCCTCGAGAATTTTCCGCTCATCCTCCGGGTCGTAATCGGCGAAAGCCGGCGAAAAATCCACCACCGCCAGTCCGTCCGGGCTGATGTCCATGCCAAGCACTTCCGTGCCCCGGGGCAGCAGGGCGGAAAACCCTTCCGGCAGACGTCCGTCCATCGGGCCGCCTTCCACCATCCAGGACAGCACTTTCCTGGCGATGCCCGGCTCGAAGGGAATGCGCACGGAAAGCGGCACCACGTGGCCGTCGCCGTCTTCGAAGTACAGGGTGACCGGCGCTTCCTCACCCTGCGCGGGCATGGCCGCCGTTTCCAGGCTGTCCCATTCCGTGCCGAACCCCGCATCCAGTACATAGTCGACAGCCGGCGGATCGATCTGGCCGCCCGTCTCGTCCGCCCCCCACCAGCCGCAGCCCGAAAGGACGAGCGGCGCGGCCGCGAGAGCCGCCAACGCCCTGCGGCGCCAATGACGAAGCTGGCTCATTTTTGTTGAGACCTCCTTCTCGTTCATGTAGTACTATGTATACGAGCCCGGCTTGTATTTATACCGGATTTGTCCCATGCCCGAAGGCCGGCCCGGCCGGAGGAACGCGGCATTTGTCTCTCCGGCGGGGACGGGGTCCCATTTTCGAAAAGGAGGGTGCCGCATGGCGTATTTTCTGGACAGCCGCAAGGTGGCCGAGGCGACGTCCCGGCTGCTGGAGGAGCGCGGCGTGTCGCTGGACGACATCGCCCGGCTTGTCTATTTTCTGCAGAAAGACTATATCGCGGACTTGACGCTGGACTTGTGCAGGGAAAACGTGGAGAAGGTGCTGGCCAAGCGGGAAGTGCAAAACGCGGTGCTGACGGGCATCCAGCTGGACATGCTGGCGGAACGGGGGGAATTGCTGCAGCCGCTGCAGGACATGATCCGCCACGACGAGGGGCTGTACGGCTGCGACGAAGTGCTGGCGCTGTCCATCGTCAACGTGTACGGCAGCATCGGCATGACCAATTTCGGCTACGTGGACAAAATGAAGCCCGGCATCCTGACGGAACTGAACCGCAAGGACGGTCCCCGCTGCCACACGTTTCTGGACGACATCGTCGGGGCCATCGCCGCGGCGGCAAGCAGCCGGATCGCCCATCGCAGCGTCGGATTCGAGTGACCGGCGTCCGGTCTTGCGCCGGCCGCCCGCGGAGCCGGAAGACGCCCCTACGCCTTCCGCCGCACCCAGCGCACCCGGCCCGTTTCCTCCAGCCGGACCAGTTCGCCCTTTTTCTCGAGAAAGGCCAGATGCGCCAGCGTCTCGCCCATGGCAAACCGGAGCTGGTGCACGGACAGGTCCCGGCCGAAAAACCGGATGCACACGTCCCAGGCCGTCGCCGGCTCGTCCGCCAAGGCGGCCAGGCGTTCCAGGCGCTCCCGGTGGTGCCGGATGATGTCCAGGCAGCGTTCGGAAAAACGGCCAAACGGCTCCCGGTGACCGGGATACGTCCGGCCGGCGGGCAGTCCGGCCAGCCGCTTCAGGCTGTCCAGAAATTCGCCAAGCGGATCGTCGCCATGCCCGGGCAGCACGCTCACGTTCGGCGTGATGGCGGGCAGCACCTGATCGCCGCAGATGAGGTCGCCGCTCTCCCGGTCGAAAAACATAAGCTGGCCGCGGGCGTGGCCATGCGCCTCCAGCACATGCCAGCCGCGGCCGCCCATGGCGAACGTGACGCCCGGCCGAAGCGGCGTCACGTCCGGAAGCGGAGACACGAGGGGCACGAAGGATTCGAGGTGTTCCCGCATGTTCGCCAGCATCGCATCGTCCATGCCATGGACGGCAAACAGGTGAAGGAGCCTCTCCGTCATCGGCTGCCCGTCTCCCCACAGCTCCCGCATCTGGACGGCGCCTTCCGGCGAAAGAAAAACCGGCGCGCCGCTTGCTTCCTGGAACCGGCCCGCCAGCCCGAGATGATCGGGATGATGGTGGGTGAGCACGATTTGCCGGATGTCCCGAAGCCCGATGCCGATGGCCCGCATGGCCGCCAACCACGCTTCGCGGGAAGCGCCGTCGCCCAGTCCCGGATCGATCGCCGTCCACCCTTCCTCGTCCTTCAGCAGATAGGCGTTGACCCAGCGGAGGGGAAACGGCAGCGGCACGCGGATCTGCACGATGCCCCCTTCATGTTCCGTCCACAGCGGCCGTTGAATCGACATGTCCGCATCTCCCCAAGCTTGCTTTGACGATGCAAGCTGACAACCGCCCGGCGGGTGTCCGTCAGAAGAAAAAGCCGTAATACCATTGCAGCCAGTCCTGCCCGAAAAACCAGCACAGCACGGCGGCCGCCGCAATGGACGGGCCGAAGGGGACGAACTGGCCTCTCTCCAATTTCCCCGTCACCATCAGGAAAAAGGCGGCCGCCACGCCCAGCGCCGAAGCGGCCATCAGCACCAGGACGACCCGTTCGGCGCCGAGCGCCAGGCCGAGCATGGCCAGCAGCTTGATGTCCCCNNCCCCCATGGGAGGCTTGTTCAGTCTTGCGGCTATCCATGATACCAGAAACGGAATGCCGCCGCCAACGAAAAATCCCAGCACATGATGCCAAAAAGGCAAAACGGGCAGCAGGAGATGCCAGAGGGCGAAAAAGGCCATGGCGGGAACCGTGACCGCATCCGGCAGCAGACGGTACTTCAGGTCGCTGACGACCAGCACGGTCAGGACGGACAGAAGCACAAGACCGGGAAACCACTCGCTAAGCTCCCGGTCTTCCGAAAACATCAGCCAGTACGAAACGCCGGACAACACGGCGATCACCGGGTACGACCAGTACAGCTTCGACACCGCCGGTTCCCCCGGCGAACATCTGGAACCGACCCAGGAAAGGAAGGCGCCGGCGGTGGCGCCAGTGCAGAAGATCATCGCGTTTTTCAGCATGTCCATGCTGGCAACCATCATCCCCTGATCAATCATAAAACGCGCCCGGAACGACGTCCCGGATCCAGACGAGCAGTTCCTGCAGGGAGGCGACGGAAATTTTGAGGCGCTGCCCGTCCCCGTTTTCGATCTCCACATATGGATCTTCCGGCGAAATATTGGCGCGGTACTCGATTTCGCGTCCTTCCACTTCGTCCTTCCAGCTGCAGGCGAAGCCTTTTTTCAGTTTGCCGCCCCTTCCGGAGGCGGCCGCCGGTTTCCCCGCGCCTTCCGGCGGAACCGCCGCCTCGTCCGAGGATTCCGGAAACGCCGGCTCGTCCGCCAAAATCGGTTCCCAGGCGGATGCGGGAGCCGGGGAATCGGCCGCGGCATGCATGGCCTCCCCGGTTTCCGACCCTTCCTGCACCGGCGGGACATGATTCATCAAAGGGGCATCGAGCACCGTTTCATGCGCCTCCGGGAACGGCGTCTGAACGGGTTCCGCCAAAACCGTTTCCGTCCCGCCGCCGTCCTGAAGCGGCTCCCGGACACGCTCCCCGTCGGCCGTTTCCAGATCGAGCCTGTTTTCCGGCTGCACACCGGCCAGTCTGGACACCTTTTCTCGGAGCGGCACGGCCTGGCGATTGATTTCCGGTTCGGCGCGGACGACCGTCCAGCCCGGCTCTTTGGCTCCGGAAACGGCGCTCTTTCCCTGTCCGTTCGCGTCATGCGCGACGGGATCCGCACGGAGCAGGACGAAATCCCCGCTTCCGCTTGGCATGCCGGCCGCTCCGCCTTTCCCGGCGTCGATCGCCGTCTCGGCCGCCTGCATCATCCGGGTTCCGGCGTTCGTTCCCGGCAGGGGAACCGCGGGTTCCGGCGGATGGACGAATCCGCCCGCGGACACGGACGGTTTTTCCCGGTCAGCCTGCGGCGCGCGGAACAGGTCCGCGGAAGACCGAACGTCAAACAGCGAACGCGATCTTCCGGCGAAAATGTCGGCGTCCTCTTCCGCGGCAAGCCGCAAGGTGTCCCTGGCTTGTTTTTCGGCCACGTATTTTTCGATGGCCTCCCGGATCTGTTTCGGCTTGAACGGCTTGACGACGTAATCGTTGGCCCCCCGTTTCAACGCCCCTTCCACCAAATCCTGCTGATTGACCGCCGAACAGATGATGATGACCGCATTCGGGTCGAACTTGCGGATCTGTTCCATCGCTTCCATGCCGTCCATTTCCGGCATCGTGATGTCCATGAACGTGATGTCGGGCCTCAGTTCCTTGTACAGCTCGATCGCCTTGTGGCCGTTGTCGGCTTCGCCGACCACCTCATGGTCGAGCTTTCGCAGAATGTCCGTCAGCATGAGGCGCATGAATCGCGTGTCGTCGACGATCAGAAAACGCAAAGCCATGTCCCCCATCCCCCTCAATTCTTTTTGAAAAATATGGTGACATGTTCCGTGACGGGAATGCCGACGGGCGGATCGAGATAAAGCATGTCGTCATAACGGATCTGCAAGTTGGCGTATTCGGGCCCCAGGTTGAGCTGTTCGTGCGTCGGCGTGAACCAGTACTCCCTTTCCCCCGGCAAAGGCCCGCCGTCATACGTCGGATCCGTTCTCGCTTCGCTCTCCCGCACGGCGTTCAGGGTGACGTCGCGGCCGTGCACGCCGCCCCGGATGTCCAGTTTCGTCTGAACGCCGTAAAGCTGGATGTTTTCCAGACTGTAGAAAAACGCCCGGAGCTTGACCGGATCGTCGTCCGGCCGGCTGTCGGAGAACGTCAGATTGCCCGAGGCGAGCAAAATGAGCGGCTTTTCCGCCCAGCCGGGGTCGTCGTTGATGACTTTCGCGCGTTTCAAATCCGCATGGCCGTCCACGAAAATGGTGCCGTCGACGTTGACCGACCCGATCACCTGCAAATTGCCCCTGACGTACAGGTTGCCGCGGAAGCGGAAATGCTCGTGCATGACCACGTCGCCGTCCACCACCATCGCTTCGCCGGCGTCCAGCACGACCGTTCCGGCCAGGTCGGCCGCCGCGGAAAAGGGTGAAGGGTAACGGACGTAGACCGATCCGCCGTCCACCCGGAAAACGGCGCCGGGATAGACCGTCAGCACGCCGTCGCGGATGGCCAGATCCCCCGCAAGAGCGGTATTGGACACCACGTCGATCCATTGATCTTCAAATTTCAGCGGGCCGGCGATGTTGGCCGGCAGCGCGTGCGAACCGATGCCCCCGAAGTTCGTTCCCGCATTCGGCGGCGGCAGCGCGGCCTGGAGTTCATCCATCATCAGCGCGACGCGCGATGCGATGTCAATGTCTTCATCCATCTGCATCCGGACGTCCTCGAAGGGCATCCGCTTGGAAAATTGCTTGACGGGCTTCGGGCCGGCGCCGCCTTCCCGGTAAAACCCTTCGAAGGAAGGGTAGTCGGTTTTCTTGGAATAGGCGGAACCGGGCAGGCCGATGAAATGGGCCGCGTTGCTCGTGTGGATGAAACCGGTGCGGGCCAGGACGTCGCCGACAATGGAAGAAGCCCCGTTCAGATGGATGTCCTTTTGCGCGGACAACGGATAGTAGAACACCGGGTTGATCGTGCTGACGATGACGGTTTGCTCCAGCGCGGCCGACCGTCCGGCGCCGCCGGCGGCCCGCCCCGTCGAGCGGACCGTCAGCACCCGGCTGTACGGATAGTCGTGGATCGTGTCGATGTTGGCCATGAAGGCGGCGAAATTGTCCCGGTCATCGAGAACTTCGATTTCGTATGCGCCGTTCAGGCCGTCCGCCGTCCGGCCGTCCATCCATCCCGTCAAATGGTCGAGCGCGTCTTGCGTTTTGTCCACCCGGGATTTGTAGTCGGCGCCGCCCGCGTTGGCTTTCTCCGTTTCCAGGCGGATGAGGCCGCGAACTTCGTCGAGGCCTTTCTGGGCCAGAAGTTCGGCCCGGACCGTTTCCTCCGCGAGGTGGGCCTGGACGAACCCTTCGCGCACGATGCCGAGCATCACGAGGCCGATGAAGGTCAGAAGCGCAACGGCCGCCAGCGCGACCGGCAGCGCGCCTCCCCGTTCGCCCGGGCGGCTGAAAAATCCGGACAAGCTGATTTCCCCCTTTCCGGCTTATTCCAACCGGGTGAGCGGAATCCGGGTTTCCATCGTGATGGCCGCCTGCTGCGCCGGTTCCGGCGCATCCCGGGAAATGACGAGCCGGATCCTGACGCCCCCGTCGAAAGCCGTGAGCGAGGACAGGGGGTTGGCGAGATCGTCGTCGGCCTTTTCATTCACGTGGATGACAAATTTGCCGCTCAGCTCAAACCGTTTGAACGGGGCGGCTTGCCCTTCCCGGTAGGCCGACACGACGTAGCGCCCGTTTTTTTCTTCCAGCGCCATCCGGTAAACATCCACATACTTGCCGCTGTCGGGCGACATTTTCACGTAGAGGATGTCCCGGTGATCCGCTCCCTGTTCGGCGTGCACGGCGCCGGTCAGTTCGTTGATCAAACCGGCCAAAAGCGCGTCGCTCTGGTTCCGCATCGTCGTTTCCGCCGACACCCGCTTGTACATGGACACGCCCATCAGCATGAAGGCATACAGGATGGACGCCACCATCGAAAACAAGAGAAGGGTGACCAGCACTTCCAACAGCGTCACGCCGTCCTGGTTTCGCCATGCCCGGTTTCGCATGCCGTCACCTCGGTTTGGCAAGATAGGCATCGACGGTGACCGAACGGGCCGGGCGGGGGGGATCCCCGTCCTCCCCATGAAAACCGTCAGCCGCAGGCGGACGAGCACCCGGTCCGGGTATTGCGCCTCGATCCTGAAAATCGTCGGGATAGACCCGGTCCAAAACGGCCGTAAACCGGTATGTCGTGCCGTTGATCTCCTGCGGGTCCAATAGATGCTCATGGGGGGCCGGCAGCGGGTCGTTCGCCGAAAACACCGCCTCCCCGCCGCCGGGAATGAGGCCCGCGATCACGTCGTAATTGTCCCTGCCCGGTTCCATGTCGTTCTCCAGCAAGGCCGCCTGCCGCAATTCCGCGACTTTCATCCTGGCCAGCGAGGCGGCGATCACGCGGCGGCTTTCCTCCGCGGAACGTTCGACCGCCGCGGTGAAGTACCCCATCACGCTGACGCTGATGATCGACATGATGGTCACGGCCAGGAGAATTTCCACGATGGAGATGCCCCGCTCGTCCGACAACGGCCTGAACGGCCCGCGTTTCATGCTGCGCCGCACGCACCGGCCCTCCCTTGTTCAGCGGAATCCGGCCGTCAATGCCGGTTTTGCTGGTAGTTGATGTTGACCCGGAGCGGCATGTTTTTCGCCTTCGTGTCGTGCACCCTGCCGAGGGAGTCGGTGACCCGCAGATAAACGTCATGCCGTCCTTCGGCCGTAAGGCGGAACTGGAACGCGCCCAGTTTCAGCCAGCCGGAATCGGCCGTCTGTCCGCCCGCCGTGGTCACGATCCGGTACTCCATCGATTGGACCGTCACGGGCTGGCATTCGGCGCAATCCGGACGGCCGGGCACCAGCACCTCCGTCACGTCTTTGACGCGGACCAGCACGGGCTCGCCCGCGGCTTTCACGCTGTAATCCCCGTCCGACTCCAGTCTTCCGCCGGGACCGTCATAGACCAGTTCATAGTGCTGCGTTTTTTCGCCGGTCTCGCCGTCCACCCGGAACGCGGTCGTGGCCAGGTTGGCGCCGTTGACGGCCTGCACGGTGATTTTGGCCCAGCCCCTGCGGGCCTCCATGCTGCCGAAAAATTCGGACAGGCGCCACGTCTTGCCGGCGCTCGTCCCGCCGCCGGCCGGCTCGTACGTGCGCGAAACGGCGTTGCCGTCCTTGTCCTCGATGGTCAGGCGTAGCGAGGCGATGCCGCTTTCCGGATCCGAAGCTTCCAGCGTGAAGGCGGGATCCAGCTCTTCGTCATTTTTCTGGATGGACAGGTGGACGACCGGCGGCGTATCGTCGACCCGGATCGTGCGCACCGCCGCAAGACCGGCAACCGGTTTGTCCGCAAACCCCGAAATCGCGTTCGTGAGCGCCCGGGCTTCCACCGTCACGACGCCGGTTTCCGCGATGGTGACGTCCTCGCCGGCGGCGGCCGTTTTCCAGGGACCGCCGTTGATCCGGTATTGGTACCTGGCCACGTAGGAGCCGTCGTTTTTGAAATCGTCGTTCATGTACTCGGTCGAAGCCGGCAGCTGGTTGACGGACCCGCCGAAGCGGACTTTCGCTTTCCCCTGGTGCCAGGCGGTTTCATCGGTGATGGCCGCGCCGAGCGCATCCCGGAACGCCATGTCCGGGGCGGTCGGCCGCAAATCCCAGGTCGACGTCGAGCCGTCCTGATAGGTGACGACCACGATGGAGTCGTCATCGCCGTCCGGCGAGTCCTGGAACGCCACGTCGGTGACCCGCTGGTTCGCTTCGTTCACGGCAATTTGCGGACTGGACAGCATCCCGTGCTTGTAGCGGATCACCCGGCCGTAGGCATCGCCGGTGTACAGGTTGCCCCAGACGTCCTTCCAGCCGTTGACGCTCAGCGTGTGCCCGTTCGGAATCGTCGTTTCTTCTTCGGCCCCGCAGGCATCCACGTAGCGGAGGTCCGCATCTTCGAACGTGAAGCTGCCCACGCCGTTGTAGCGCAGTTTCACCCGGATGATCCGCTCGGCGTTTTCGTCGTAGGGATACTGGATCGGCGGCACGTCGATCGTCAGCACGTTGCCGGACAGGCTGATGCCGGGGTCGTTGTCTTCCGCCAGTTCGAAGCCGGCCGACGGCAGCTGCTGGATGATCCGGATGCTGCTCAGTTGGCCGCTTTTCGTAATGTGCTCGACGATGTTGCTGAACGCTTCGGCCAGCTTGTCCACGGTTTCCGCATCGTACTTTTTGCCGCCGGATTCATTGGAAATGCGCTCCAGGATGTCGTGGTTGACGTCGGTGGCCGACGGATGGCCGAGCGCGATCGTGTAAATCGGAATGCCTTTCGAGAACACGATCCGGGCCTGCTCATAGGCGTATTGCGGGCCCCGATCGTAGTCCATGCCCCTGAGGGTGCCCCGGGCATCGCGATAGTAGTTGTTCGCGCCGTCCGACAGGGCGATGACCGCCTTGCGGGAAGCGTTGCTCTTCGACAGCATGCTGCTTGCTTCCCGCATGCCGTCTCCCATGTTCGTTCCCATGCTGTCCGAACCGCCGATGGTCAGATTGTTCAGCACCCGTTCGGCATCGCTGTATCTGGACGTCAGGTCCTGCAGTTTCCGGGCCTGCATGGCGAAGGAAACGATGCCGATCCGGTCGTTGGCGTTGCTGTTCCGGATGCTGTTCAGGAGCGTCCGGGACGCCTGTTTCAGGGCATCGATCCGCTTCTGCTTGTTGCCTCCGCCCATGGACTCATTCATGCTGTACGAGACGTCCACGAGAAACACGATGTCGATCGGATCGCGGTTGATCGTTTCCACCAGGTCGCCGTCCGGCGTCAGGCGGTACTCCAGCACGAATTCTTCGCCGGACAGCACGCCGGTCGGCGTCAGCTTCACGGTTCCCTCCAAATAGAGGCAGTCGTCCGGCTGTCCGGCGGCCGCCGCCGGCGGGAGCATGAGGCCGGACAACCCGACCAGCAGACATAACAGCAGGATCAATCGTTTTTTCAAAACCGTTCGCCTCCTTGCGCCTACCACAGCTCAATCAATTTCCAGATCACGGTGAATCCCTGGGCTCTCGTCAGGGATTCGGCCGGCCGGAACGTGCCGTCGGGAAACCCCGAGATGAGGCCGAAACGGGCCGCCGTTTCGACGGCGGACAACTCCTTCTCCGAAAGCCGGGCCACATCGGTGAACGTCAAAGGCGTCGCGGGTTCCAGCGGAATGCGTCCGGCCAGCGCGCGTTCCAGCAGGACGGCCATTTCCGCCCGGCTGACGGACTCGTTCGGCTTGAACGGCGCGCCGCTTCCGGCCGGCACGATGCCGGCGTCGATGGCGGCCTTGACGTACGGGGCCGACCAGTGGTTCCGCAAATCGGCGTATCCGGTATCACCGGATGCGGGTTCTGCACGGATCGCATCGACGAGCAGTTTGACGAACTCCGCGCGGCCGAGCGTCCGGTCCGGGCGGATCGTGCCGTCCTCATAGCCGGAGATGACGCCGATCCGCATCAGCTGCAAAATGAACTCCCGCGCCCAATGGCCGGCGATGTCCGGCGGCTCCCGGTCGACCGGCACGCTCCTGAACGCCGGCCGGTCGCCGATGACGGACGGCACGGCGGGCAGCAGATCCGTTTTTGCGGCGGACCGTTCGATGGAACCGCCGTAACCGTACAGATCCAGCATGCCGTCGGACGGCAGCGGATCCCGCTCTGCGCCGGCCGCTTCGGCATCCGTCGGGATGTCGGCCCACGGGTAGATCCCCGCGTAATCCGCGGTCCGAAATTGCATCTGGTGCCCGGCCTTGAAATAGTCCCGGATTTCCTTGGCCAGCATCACGAACACGGATTCGGGCTTGCCGGCTTCATCCACCCAGATCGAATCCCAGACGGCGATCAGATGGTCGCCCGACCGCTGGGCCAGGCCGGTCCACACCCGGATTTCGGCGGCGTAACCGTCCGTGTCCATCCGGCCGACGGCCGCGACGACCGCCAGCGGCTTGGCCGACAGCACTTGCCCGACCCGGAGGTTTCCGGCCGGAAACGTCAACTGTTCGTAAATCTCCCGGCGTTCCTCCTCGTTCTTCCCGATGGCCGCCGCCAGCCGTTCGTCCAGGCGCTGCGCGGCGGCCGGCGGCACGGACCATGCGAAGGCCACTAGGAAAGCCGCCATGAGGAGGAAGGCCGTTTTCCGTCTTCCGCCGTTCATTCATGCCCCTCCTTGAGGCTGAGTTCATATTCCTTCAGGGCGTCCTGATGGACGAATCCTTCCGCCACCAGCTTCTGGATGGCCGACGACATCGTCTGCATGCCGAGATGCCGGTTCGTCTGCATCAGCGACTTCAGCTGGTAGACTTTCTCCTGCCGGATGAGGTTGGCCGCCGCCGGCGTGTTGATCAGCACTTCCATCGCCATGACCCGGTCCCCGCCGTTCAGCCTCGGAATGAGCCGCTGGGACAGAACGGCGATCAGCACGGACGCCAGCTGGATGCGGATTTGCCGCTGCTGGTTCGTCGGGAACACGTCGATGATCCGGTCCACCGTCTGCGGCGCGTCGGGCGTGTGCAGCGTGGCCAGCACGAGGTGGCCGGTTTCCGCGGCGGTGATGGCCGTGCTGATCGTTTCCAGGTCCCGCATTTCGCCGACGAGGATGACGTCGGGATCCTGGCGCAGCGCCGCCCGCAGGCCGCTGGCGAAAGACGCGGTGTCGTAGCCGATTTCGCGCTGCGAGATCAGGCTCTTCCGGCTCTGGTGGACGTATTCGATCGGATCTTCCAGCGTGATGATGTGCCGGCTCTGCGTTTCGTTGATATGGTTGATGATCGCGGCCAGCGTCGTCGATTTGCCGGATCCGGTCGGCCCGGTGACAAGCACGAGCCCCTGCCGTTTCAGCGCGATCTCCTCCACCAGCCGCGGCAGGCCGAGGGAATGGATCGTGGGCACGGTGGAGTTGAGAATCCGGATGGCCAGGTTGACGTGGCGCTTCTGCCTGTACACGTTGATCCGGCAGCGGCCCACCTCCGGAAAGAAGACCGCGCAGTCCACCTCGCCCTTTCGCTGCAAATCTTCCAGTTGCTTCTCGTTCAAAATTTCCCGGGCCGCCTTGATCGTGTCTTCCGGCGCAAGCTTCCGGTCCGTCATCGGTTGCAGGTCTCCGCGAACGCGGTGCCGCGGCGTGTTGCCGGGATTCAGGTGGACGTCGGAAGCGCCGAGTTTGACCGCCGCCTTGAGCAGATCATGGACCGACCACATTCGGCTTCCTCCGTTTCCGGGCATGATTCAGCGGACATTATTCAAACAGCTGCAGGCGTCCGCCCGCCGGGAAATGGTCGCGTTCCAGCGGTTCCGCAAACACGCTTTGCAGCGCCGGCGAATAATACGTCCGCATGAGGATCGAGGCGGCAACCGGCGATTCCCGCTCGCCGACGGTGACGAACGCTTTTGGCGGAGACTGGAACGTCAATTGCTCCACATGGTACAGCCGGTTCATCGTTTCCACCTCGATCAGCCAGCGGAATAGCTGTCCGTACGTGCCGGACACGTTTGCGTTGATGTTGATCGCATGGAACTGGCCGTTTTCCGACGGGGCAACCGATTCGCCCGACACGCCGAGCCGCTCCGCGCTGCGCTCGACGTGGTAGGCGTCAAGCCGCAGGCCGCTCGCCGTTTCCAGGAGCCGCAGATCCCGCAGGATCAAGTCTTCGTAGGGGCGTTCGGGCGTCCTGTTCCTTGCCAGGGCGTACTGAAACCGCTCGCGATCGGCGGAGGCGTTGGCGTCCCCCGCCAATTCGGACAGCTCCTTCAGCCGCTCCTGGGCGGCCGAGAGCCGGTCGGCCATCTGCCTCGCCTCTTCCATGGCGGGCCGGGACAGGTACATATAGATCAGAAGCGAAAGAAGGACCGCCAGAATGACAAAAAAGAGGGTGAGCTTTCCTTTTCCGACGCTGTCCATTTATTCCGAACCTCCCGACTCGCCGGCGGATGCGGGCACATATTCCAGTTGGAACGTCACCGTCGTCACCGGCAGGATCGCCGCCTGTCCGCTGGACCCGTCCGCCTCTTCCGCGCCCGCCCCGGCCGGCTGCCGGCCGGGGAGCGATTCCGGCGCAGGATGGGCATTGGTCATCGGACTGAACGTCACGAGCCGGAAACGGTCCGACTGCTCCAGCGCGTTCATGAACGTGATCACCTGTTCGACCGATGCCGTCTGCATCATCAGTTCCGCGTGGGCCCCGCCGCTCAGCGTCAGGGAGAGCACTTCCGCTTCTTTCGGCAGCAAACCCTGCAACGCTTCCAGAACGTCCGTCGCGTTCGGCCGGTAGTCCCGCAGCCGGTCGATGGCCCGGATGAATTGGCCGGAGTTGCCGGGGCCGGCATTGGCCCGGATTTGCGCTTCCAGTCTGGCGATATTGGCATTCAGCTGTTCGAGATGTTCGCCGGTGACCGCCACGGAGCGCTTCGCATCGATCCACAGCCAGACGGGCACGGCCAGGATGGCCGCGGCGGCAATCGCCATCATCACGATGAATGGCAGCATGCCGGTCTGTTTTTTCGGTTCCTGCAGCAGGTTGATTTCAACGGATTGCCATGCGAGAATCGATTTGCTCATCCGTTATGCACCTTTCAGCGCCAGTCCGATGGGGACGGCATATGAGGCAATGTCCGGAACATGGGCGTTCACGATCGTTGAAAGGTCAAGCGTTTGCACGGTGCAGGAAAATTCCCGCGACAGAACGGGCACGAGCCCGTCGGCAAAATGTTGTTCACCGGCAAGGAACAGCATGTCGATGCCGGCTTCTTCGTCGGGGTCCACCGAATATTTGTAATAGTTGATCACCCGGGCCAGCTCCACGGACAGATAGCGCCCATACGCTTCCATGTAGTCCGTGTCCTCGTCCAGGAGGGATCGGAGCTGCACCGGAATGGAGCGGAAAAACGCCGGATATCCGCCGACGTGGATGCTGGCTTCCACCGTTTCCGACTCCACGTGCAAAATCATGAAGCGTTCCGGCAGTTTGGCACGCGCGGCGTCCAGCGCGCGGTGCAGCAGGCGGAGCAGCGACAGCGGCGCCAGATCGACGGCCACGGGAACAAGCCCCGCGTTGCGCGCCATGCCGGCATACTGGTGCACCGTTTCCTCGGGCGTGGCGAAAATGATCACGTCCGTGCCGTCCTCGTTCTCTCCGGCGCGGGCGAAGTCGAATACCGGATTTTTGAAGGGCAGCTGCGTGCTGCCGCCGTTCAGCTCCACGTCGATCATGTTCCGCAGTTCCCGGTCGTTCATCCGGGGCATCGTGGAGCGGCGCATGACGACGCTGGATGTCGGAATCGTCAGCACCGTCCGGCTGCCGCGGGCGCCCATCGATTGAACCGCCTGCCGCAGCGTGCCGAGCACCGCGTCCTCGTCCAGGATGCGGCCTTCCTTGATGACGCCTTCCGGCAGCGCGGCGCTGTGGACGCGTCGCACTTTGATCCGGCTCCCGGAACCCGACAGGGCCGCCAGCTTGATCTGGTGATCCTGGATGTGCAGCCCGAAGCCGGAAGGTTTGCGCCGTTTGCCGAACATGCCGGTCTCCTTTCTCCCCGCAGGAGGGCCATGATGATGGTGGATTTTGAACAGAATGGAGTTCCCGCGCCGCGCCGCGGCGCGGGACGGCGCGGGAGCTTGGCTGGATTACCGGTTGATGGGATGGGTGCTGACTTCGTTTTCAGAAACGGCACTAAAATAAAAATGGGTATTTTGACCTTGTCCATCTCTGGCCAACGTGATGGCATACGAAATGACGCCGGAATCTTCATCTCTCGTAACCGTCACTTTCGTTTCTTGCGGATGATACGTTTTGCCCTTGTTGTCCGGATCCGTCGGCAGTTTCGCCAGATAGCCTTCATCGACCAGATTTTGGGCCGACACGCTTGTCGAATCGTTCCCGCCGCCCAGCAGATCTTCCACGGTGACGTACATTCTCGCGGAGTCGATGATGAGCTGCGCGTTGGCGCGGTGCGCTTCGTCCCGCGATTTGTCGATCATCGTGTTGACGGCCGGAATGGCGATGGCGGCAATGATGCCGAGGATGACGATGACGGCCAGCACTTCGACAAGCGTCAGGCCTTTCTGGTTTTTCTAGGATCGATTTCGCATTGTTGGTCATGGACCAAGACACCTCCCTGGATTTTTGCCCGAAAGCGGTTTGCCGTGAACGGACGGTTTCTCCTCTGTTCATCCTTTTTTTCACCCCCTTTCAAAGGAAGTTTTCATAGAGCTTGAACATCGGGGTCATCATCGCCGCGATGATGATGCCCACGACGGTGGAAACGACAAGGAGCAGCATCGGCTCGATGCTCGCCTTGAGCTGGTCGACGGTCTTGTCCACGTCGTCCTCATAGAAATCGGCGATTTTGCCGAACATCGTATCCAGCTGTCCGGTTTGTTCGCCGATCACCAGCATGGACGTCACCATCTTCGGAAACAGCCCGCTCTCGCGGAACGGTTTGGACAGCTGCCGGCCTTCCGCCAGGCTTTGCCGCGCCTCCTCCAGCACCTTGCGGACGACCCGGTTGCCCGCCGCCTTGGCGGACACGGTCAGCGCCTCGATGAGCGGCACGCCGCCCGCATGCAGGGACGCCATCACCCGCGACAGGCGGGCGATCGCCGCCTTGCGCAGGACGATGCCGAACAGGGGCAGGCTGAATTTGAGCTTGTCCAGCAGGTATTTGCCCTGTTCGCCGGCGAAGGCGAGCTGAAACCCGAGAATCGCCGCGGCAAGGCCGAGGAGCAGGATCCACCAGTACCGGGTGACGAAATCGCTGGCGCCCATGACGATTTTGGTGACGAGGGGAAGCTCCAGCCCCTGGTCGGCGAACATGCCGGCAAAGGTGGGCACCACTTTGGCCAGCATGAAGATGACGACGCCGACGGCGAGCACCAGCACGATGGCCGGATACGTCATGGCCGATTTCACCTTCTGCGCCGTCCGGTGCTCCTTCTCATAATGCGCCGCCATCCGCTCCAGCACGTCGTCCAGCTGCCCGCCGACTTCCCCGGACATGACCATGTTGACGAACATCTCGGGGAACACATTCGGATGCTGCTTCATCGCCTCCGACAGCTGGGAGCCGGCCAGCACTTGCTGCCGGATGTCGCGGATCGCCTGTTTCAGCGTTTTCCCCGACGCCTGGTCTTCCAGCACATCCAGCGCCTGGTCGAGCCGGATGCCGGCGCGGATGAGGGTCGCGAACTGGCGGCAGAACACGACGAAATCCTTCATCTTCACCGGGCTGCCGATGTTGATTTCCCGGTGCAGCCAGCCGATTTTCCGTTCCCGGATGCCGCGGACCGACAGTTTCATGCCGCGAAGTTCCTGGATGGCCGCCTGCTTGTCGGCGGCCTGCAGCGTGCCTTTGATCTTCTTGCCCGTTTCATTCACGGCTTCGTAGGTAAAGTACGGCATGCTTCCTCACTCCAACCGGATTGTTGGCCGTCGGCGTCATTCGTCGACCGTGACCGCCTTGAACAGTTCTTCCGTCGTGGTCAGGCCTTCCATCACCTTCTCCAGCCCGTCGCGCAGCAGGCTGCGGAATCCGTGCTCCGCCGCGTATTCGCTCAGGTCCTCCAGCGGCGCCTTTCCGGCGATCAACCGGCGCATCCCTTCGTCGATCATCAGCACTTCATGGATGGCGATGCGCCCGCTGTATCCGGTCTTGCCGCAAGCCGTGCATCCTTTGCCGCGCGCGAGCATGACCGTCTCGCCCGCCGGCCGGCCGTCCGGCCCGGCATCCAAGAGGCCGTTGGCGGCCAGCAGATGCAGCTCTTCCGGCCGGGCCGACACGCTTTCGGCGCATTCCCGGCACACCCGCCGGACCAGGCGCTGGGCGACGACGCAGACGAGGGACGAGGCGATCAGGTAATGTTCGATGCCCATGTCCGCCAGCCGGGTGATGGTCGAAATGGCGCTGTTCGTATGGATGGTGCTGAAGACCAGGTGTCCCGTCAGGGAAGCCCGGACGGCGATCTCCGCGGTTTCCGTGTCGCGGATCTCGCCGACCATGACGATGTTCGGGTCCTGGCGAAGGATCGAACGGAGGCCGGAAGCGAACGTCAGGCCGATCTGGGCATTGACCTGCACCTGCGTGATGCCTTCGATCCGGTATTCCACCGGATCTTCGACGGTGATGATCTTCACGTCGGGTTTGTTCAGCGTCTGAAGCGCCGAATACAGCGTGGAAGACTTGCCGCTGCCCGTCGGTCCGCTGATCAGGATGATGCCGTTGGGCCGGTGCAGCGCCTTTTCGAACAGGCCGTAATGATGGCTGCTGAACCCGAGTTCGTGAAGCGGCTTGATGCCCACGGACTGGTCCAGAATCCGCAGCACGATGCTTTCGCCGGTCACCCCCGGCAGCGTGGACACGCGGATGTCGACCCGCTTGCCGAACACGTTCATCTGGATGCGGCCGTCCTGGGGCAGCCGGCGCTCCGCGATGTTCAATTTGGCCAAAATTTTCAGCCGTGCGGTCAGCACGTTCTGCATGGCTTTGGGCAGCTTCTGTTCCGCGCGGAGCACGCCGTCCACCCGGAAGCGGATGAGCACCTGATGCTCCTGCGGCTCGATGTGGATGTCGCTGGCCCGCTGGGTGACGGCCGCCTGGATGATCTGGTTGACCAGGCGAACCACGGGGGAGGACTGGTTTTGCGCTTCCTGTTCCACGTCCTCGCCATCCGCCGCTTCGTAGTCCTCATCGATGATTTCTTCCACGGTGGCACTCTGCAGGCCATAGTAGCGGGCGATCGCCTGTTCGATGTCCGACGAGGTGGTGATGACCGGCTGGACCGGCATGTTGGTGGCCAGGCGCACGTCCTCGATGGCCATGTAATCCAGCGGATCGGTCATGGCCAGCACGAGCCGGTCGCCGGATTTGCGGACGGGAAACACGGCGTGTTTCCGGGCGATCGCTTCCGGAAGCAACGCCACGACATCCTTGTCCACTTTCGTCTCGAGCAGCGAGATGGAGGGAAAGCCAAGCTGAAATTCCAGCACTTCCACCATTTGCCTCTCGCTGATGTAGCCCAGATCGCAAAGGATGGTGCCGAGTTTCTTTTTGCCCTTGCCCCTGGACTGGATGCGGAGCGCCTCCTCCAGCTGCCCGGGGGTGATCAAGCCGTGGTTGACCAGCAATTCTCCGAAACGCACGTCCCTCACTCCGGCATGAAGGTGTTGGCCAATCCGTCACATCCCGTCGCGCGCGTCATCGAGATCTTCCTGCCGATAGACGATCACGTCCGGAAGCGGCGCGTAAAAATCTTTGTAGAGCAACCGGCGCTCGCCGTTTTCGGTCCGGTGCACGTGCACCAAAAGACCTTCCCGCTTCGTCCATTGCGGTACGTACGGGACCTGATCGTTGCCGTTCACGATGATCATGGTTTCGGGCGCGTACCGCGTCACGGTTTCCGCAATGACCGGCGGCGTCCAGCCGGCCGGCGGCCGGCCCGCGAAGCGGAGTTCGACCGCGTCTTCCGTGATGTCCGCGACGATCCGCACGTCGAAAGGCAGATCGTTGAACAGTTTCAAGTCCCGGCGGGTGCCTTGCAGCAGCGCTTCATAGCCGGGTTTCACGCCTTCGGGCAGCATCATGCCGGTATGCCGTTCCGCCACTTCCAGGCCGGCTTTCAGCGCCGCTTCAAGAAGCAGGGAGGCGGCAATCGCCCAATCGGCGATTTTGTGTTCCGGCACGTGGTCCCGCAGCGAAAAAAGGCTTTCGGCCGGGATGGCCACGCCGTCCATCCGGGAGACGTCGACGTTCGGCAGCAGCGACCGGGGCGCCCGAACGGACGACAGAATGGAATCGCTTTCCGCTTCCGGCGACGAACGTTCAGCCTGCTGCGCCGCGGCGCCCCTTTCCCGCTCGCCGCTTTCCGCCATCAGACCGGCCATGGCCACGGTCCGGGAATTGGCCGGGAACGGGTGACCGGCCAGACCGACGGCGGCCACGACTAGCACCGGCACAAGCCATGTCAGCATCCGCTTTGGAGACCGGTTGATGTTCAGCCGATTGTTGCCCATGTTCTTCTTCCTTTCAGCCTTCTTCTCAGATTTCTTCGAAGATCCGCAGGATCATGGAAGCTTTTGAATTGACTTTCAGTTTGGAATTGATCTTGTATATGATGGAGCGAACCGTATGTTCGCTGATGCCGATGGCTTTGCTGATCTGCTTGTAGTCGTAATCGAGAATCCAGTAGGAGGCGACTTCCCGTTCCCGCTCGGTCAGTCCGAGACGGATCAGGTTTTCCTCCACGTTTTCAAACATGTGGCTTTTCAGCAGCCGGTTTTTCATTTTCTTGATGAACGTCAGTTCCATTTTCCTCGTGATCGCCCGCAGAAGCGGGCCGGCGCCGGGACCGAACGGCAGCTCGAGAAACAGAAATCCGAGCAGCCCGGCACACCGGCCGTCGGGTCCGTTGAGCGGGAAGACGAAGGCGTTCCACTGCTTGAGCGAATGGACCGAATGCTCGTTTTTTTCAACAAACAGCGGTCTTTTTAATACGGTAGCAATGGAAAAGCAATTGACCCCCTTGCTTTCCAGCGCCAGGGATTGTCCCCGGTTGATGCCGTCCCGATCCGCCTCCCGCAACGACACCACATCGCCGAATCGTTCCAGGACGACGGCTTCCGGCGTCGTGGCCACGAACAGATAGGGAAACGGCAATGTGTTCTTGAAGACGACCTCCTGGTACTCGCTGCACGTTTCAACCAACACGCTGTCGCTTTCTTTCAAGCGTCTGCCATCATGCAAAGCTCGGGCGGCATCGACATGTTCCAGACCATCAGCGACTGCCGTACGCTGAGCGTGATGAAAACCTGACGGACGCACTCTGTCATGCAATTGAAGAACGGCGGACATCTCGCTAGGTTTGACCCTCATCCTGATTCCCCCATCTTCAAACTTGATCCCGCTGGTCTGATCGGACACCGCAAACCATTTCGTCGTTTCTGTTTGAGCGATTCCGCAAAATGACAGAATGGGTGTCGAAAGAAACGTGTCGTATTCAATTGTCGGTTGGAAGAAAATGAAAAATTTTGGGTGGAAGTATGTGGTGTAATATATAAAAACACATCTTAATTGAAAAGAATATTCCGCATATGCATTAGGACTTTTTTCCTATTTTTTGGGACCAAAATCCCTGTTTATTGCTTGTTTTTTTCAAGAACGGTTATATTGTCTTGTGATCAAAATCATATAAACTGGAAATTTGTATGTGCCTCATTCTGCAAAAGAAACCAAAAAAAGCCCCTTTCCTTCCACGGTTCGCCATGGAACGGAAAGAAGGCTATCTTGCGCATCCGCGAATGGGCATCCTCAAATTTTCAGTTCGCCGAGGCGGATCAGCTCGACCACGGCCTGCGACCGGCCTTTCACGTTGAGCTTCTGCATGACGTTGGATATGTGGTTTCGCACGGTCTTCTCGCTGATGAACAGCATCTGCGCGATGTCTTTCGTGGTTTTATCCTGAACGAGCAATTCAAACACTTCGCGTTCCCGGTTCGTTAATATAATGCTCCTGTGTTCGCTACCCTTCAATAGTGTCACCCCTCCTTGCTCGGGCCTTTTAAGAAATTACAAGGTAAAGGGATACAGTCAAATCCATACTATGAAGGGCGGCGAAAAACGGTGAGCCCGCGCAGGCAAAATAGGCGGTTTCGCCGGGTTTCGCCGGGTTTGGCGCGCAGATCGGCCCGAAATCCGTACTCTCTTGTTGTGACAATCTTCCGGCTTCATCGGTTGCCGGCGCCGGTCGTCCCCGTCCCGACTCCCGGCCCGAGCCAGGGCGGCGCCGGCGTACCGCCCCGCCGGACGCGGCGGGGCGGCAGGCCCGTGACGGCGGCGAGCATGGCGGATTGAACCCGGGCCAACGCGCGGAGTTCCTGCCGGATGAGCCCGGCCGGCAGCCTCGCGTTTCCGGCCGCATCGGCGGCGCACTCCAGCATGCGGGCGACCGCCGCCTGGCTTCTCGCCAGCGATTCGAGCATGGACAGGCGCGCCCGGGCGGCGCGCCGGCCGCCAAGTTCATGCGGATTCATGCCGTTCCCCCGCCGAAACCGCCCTTGCCGGCGCCGCCGTGGCCTTCGTCGCCGTCCGCGCCGCCGAACAGGTCGCCCAGCAGTCCGTCCGCGTCGCCTTCGTCGCTTCCCCCGATCAACAGCTTCAGGTGGCGGGCCAGGGCGGATTCCATTTTGACGATGCCGTCGATCACCTCGATGAGCCGTTCGTGCACGGCCATGGACGCCTTGAGCTGTTCCCGGTGCCCGTCGAAACCGCCGTCCTGCAGGTAGACCCGGATCCAGTTCCGGCTTTTCTCCGCCTCGGCGGCCTTCGCTTCCAGAATGAGCGCGACTTCCCCCTGAACGCGCGTGAAAGCGTCCAGCATGCGCATGTACAAATCCGTCCTGTCCATCCTACTCGTTCCCTTCCGCAAACGGGAGGTTCTTCAGGATGAGTTCCAGCTGATCCGCCACCGCTTCCTCCAGATCCCCGAGACTCGTCAGATAGCCGGCGACGCTCTGCATGACGTCCAGAGACAGCTCCAGCGCCGCCTCCCGCTCCCCCAGGCCGGGAGCGTGATCCGGCAGCCGGCCGATTACCCGGCTCGCGTGCACGGCCGCGTCCCGGTCCGCGGCCAGCGTGCGCGCCAGTTCGTAATGGGATTTCGCCATGAATTCCATCGCCAGCGTGACGTGATGATCCATGCCAAGCCCCCTCCCGTTTCCCGGCCCGGCGGGCGCGACAAAGGCGGCCGGCCGCCCGCGGTCGCGCAGGCGGCGTGTTGCGGGACGCTTCCGGTCGCATTGACAGCATATGTTTGCGGAAAAAATCCGTGACTGGCCGCGCCCCGCCGGACGCCGTCACTCCCTGGCAAGCCGGGAGGCGACGGCCGCTTTCCGCCGGTCCCAGTCTTCCTTGAAGATGGCAAACAGAAACACGTCTTCGTAGCCGCCGCCCCGCTTGACGTGGCGGCGCAGGCAGCCTTCCAGGCGAAAGCCCATCTTTTTGTGGAGCCGGTAGCTGGCCAGGTTGCCCGACAGCACCTCCGCGCACACTTTGCGGAAACCTTCGATGTCGAACGCCTGCATCAAGCCGAGGCAGGCCAGGTAGGTGCCCGTGCCCCTGGGCAGGTTTTTTTCGCCCAGATAGAAGCCCCAGGAACAGGTGCCGTCCTCCCGGCTCACGTTCGTGAACTGCATGATGCCGAGGGGTTTGCCCAACTTTTCGAACACGAAAAACAGCCGGTCTTTCCGCTGCATGAGTTCCCCGAACCAGCGGTCGTGCTCTTCCCGGCCGATCGGGCGATCGGATCGCATCACCGCGCGGATGCGGTCCGAATTGCGCCAGTGCCGGATGAGGTCTTTGTCCGCCGGCGTGACGTTCCGCAGCCTGTAGATGCCGGTCACGGGCCGTCATCCCAATCGCCGGCGGCCGCAAGAAGCCGCAGGATCTGCTCGCGGCCGAGGGGCCGCACGCGGTGGGAACCGTAGGTGCCGGGCGATGCCCGCCGCGCGCCGGCATAGGCGGCTTCGCCGCCGGCCCGGGGAGGGATGATGTACATGTCGTCGGTTTCCAGGGCGATTTGCGATTCTTCTTCCGTCATCAGTTCCTCGTACATTTTTTCCCCCGGCTTCATGCCGATGATGTCGATGCGCACCGAATCGGGATCGAAGCCTTCTTCGGCCGCCCGCCACTCGATGACCGCCCGGGCGAGGTCGCCGATGCGGACGACCGGCATTTTCAGCACGAAAATCTCCCCTCCCTTCGCCTGCCTGAGGGCATCGACGGTGAGCCGCACCGCTTGCTCAACCGTCATCATGAACCGGCTCATCCGCGGATCGGTGACCGTAATCCGCCCTTGCCCGAGCTGTTCGAGAAACAGCGGGATGACGGACCCGCGCGAACCGATCACGTTGCCGAACCGGACCATGGCGATGGACGTGCCGGCCGTCCCGTGCGAACGGGAGACGATGCGCTCCGCGATCAGCTTGGTGGCGCCGTAAGTGTTGGTCGGCGAGATCGCCTTGTCGGAGCTGGTGAACACCACCTTCTTCACGCCCGCAGCCTGCGCCGCCCGGACGACGTTCAGCGTGCCGATGATGTTCGTCCGGACCGCTTCCGACGGGTTCTCCTCGCACGATTCCACGCGCTTCATCGCCGCGGCGTGGAACACGTAATCGATTCGCGACAGCGCCGACTCGACCCGCGGATAATCCCGCACGTCCCCCACGACAAACTGCACGTTGTCCGGCCACCCGAGCCGGTTCCTGAGCTGGAACTGCTTGTATTCGTCCCGGCTGAACACCCGCACCAGATTCGGCTTTTCCGAAAGGACGCGGGCGACGAGCCGGCGGCCGATGGTGCCCGTTCCGCCGAAAATCAGCACGTTTTTCCCCTTGAAGAACACAGGCATCATCCTTTACCCGATAAAAGGTCCGGACGGGATGCAGCGCAGAATGCGGTCATCCAGCCGGCACACGCGCTCCCAGTCGAAGCGCATGCGCGCGAATGCTTGCTCCGAGGCGATGTGGCGTTTCAGCCCGCGGTCCAGGAGATACACCTCGGGGCCGCTCCCCTGGACCAGGAGGCCGTTCATTCGTCCGGCCAGCACATCCCGGTCGCCGCGCTCCCTTCCCAATCCCTCCGGCCGGAAAATAGGCCGGTCCGGTCGGAATGCGGGCCAGGATGCGGTCGTCGACCAGGCAAACGTCTTCCCAGCGAAAACCGGCTTCCACAAATACGGACAGCCCCGCGATATGCCGCTTCATGCCGTTTTCGATCCGGAACACGCCGTCCCCGCTTCCCTTGACCAGCCGCCCGGCGAAGGCGGCCTGCAAGGTGCCCGTCCGCCGCCCGGTCCACCCGGCAATCAGCTTCGCGAGCACCGGACCGGACAGGCAAACCGGATAGGCGCCCCTCAGAAACCGGCGGCGCTCCTCGCGAATCCGTTCCGCCCAGCGGCCGTGGACGACGGCGGCATGAAGCATGGCGGCCAGCTTCTCCGGATTGTCCTGCACGAAGCCGGCAAGCCCTTCGAAGTAGTCGTAATCGCGGTCCGGCTGGCGATCCCGCAGCACGAACAGCGGTTTTCCGAGCAGGAGCGCTTCCAGACCGACGGTGGACGACTGCACGGCCACCGCATCGGCGGCCGCCAGCAAATCGGCCGTTTCCGCGTGGCGGACGATCACCCTGACGCCGGGAAGCAACCGGAAGGCATGCCCGTACTCCCCGGCGGTCCCCCGCCCGATTTCCAGCGGATGCGGCTTGACGATCACCTGCATGCCGTACCCCGTCAACCGGCGGACAAACGGCAGCCACCGGTCCGCGCCGCCGGACGGCTGCGTGGCCACCAGCGCCGTCGGCGTTCCGGGATCGAGGCCCGCTTCTTCCAGCACCTCGCCGCGGCTCCGCGACGCCCGGACGCGCAGCAGGTCGTGGCGCGGATGTCCGGTGACGGCGATGCGCTCCCGCGCCACCCCGCGTGCCAGATACCAGGCAAGCTCGGTCCGGCCGTAGACGGCCATGCAGGTGGCAAAGACGGGCATGTACGCTTCTTCCCCCATGATCAGGCCGTGCTGCAGGCAGATCGACGGAATGCCCCGCGCGCCCGCCGCCATGACGAGGGACCGGCTGAGCAGATCCTCCGTCGTGCCCACCAGCACGCAGGACACCCGATGGACATCGAGCAGCCGGCAGACGGCTTCCACCGTTTGCGCCATGCGCGGAAGGTCGTCCAGAAAACGGCCCGCGATGTCGCGGGCAACGCCGGGATCCGCAAACCGGGCCGTTTTCGCCGCCTGCCTCGCCCGACCGGAAAGCAGCCGGACGGCGTTCGTGACGTCCGCGGCATAATCGTGGATGTTGAGAAGCGGATGCCCGAACAGCGTCGGCGGCCCCCCGCGTCCGAGAAGGAGCGTGCCGTCCGGCTCGAACAGTTCGTGATAGTGCCGGGCGGGCAGACGGACATAGTCGACATGGACGAGCAGCCGTCCCGGCAGCCCCCTTCGCGCCGGCCGCAGGACGGGTGCCATGAGGCGGGCGAAGGCCGGCCCGACGTCTTTGCGGCACCGGATGGCCGCGGCGCCGATGTTGCAATCCGGGTCGCGCATCCGTTCCTTGAGAGGCTCCGGCAAATATTTGTAGAAATTGGCCAGAAGGGCAAGCGGCAGGCGGCGGTAGACGACGCCCCTGAACGCTTCCGCGAAATCGTGGAACAGATTCCAGTAGCGGAGCAGATAGTCGGACATCGGCCGCCTCACGTCCCGCCCTGTCCCGTGAGGGCCGCCAGGCTTTCCCGCAGTTCCTGGCACGTTTTTTGCGGCGGCAGCTTGCGGATCAGGGCGCTTTTGTCCTCGCGGAACATTTGCTGGTGGAGGGAAACGGTGGTGATGTAGTTGTAGTCCAGCACCTCCGGCAGCGGATGGAACGGCCACAGCTGGTTGAGCCGCCAGAAGAAGCGGGCGTCCCCGATCCGCCAGTATTGCGGATCTTCATCCCAGTATCCGCCAAACCGGCGGTACACTTCGGGAAGGATCGAGCGCCGGTGCATCACCGAGCAATGGTCGACGATGCACGGCGCCATGCGCGTCACCTGGACGGCCGGCCGTTCCACGGTGCGGATGATCCGGCCGCGTTCATCCACATAGCGGGTGACGGAGGAGGAATACACGATCTGCACGTCGGGCCTTTCGTCGAGATAGGCCGCCATCCGTTCCAGCCGGCACGGATGATAGATGTTGTCGTCGGTCAGATACGTGATGTATTCGCCCTTTGCCAGTTTCAGCGCCCGGTTGATCAGGACGGCGTAGCGCGTCTTTCTCGCCCGTTCCTCCAGCGTTTTGACCCGGCTCCGGTAGAACCGGACCCTCGGGTCGGAGAGGAACGGCCGGATCGCCCGCTGGGTTTCTTCGTCGGAGTTGTCGTCCATGAGCAGCAGTTCGAAATCGCCCAGCGTCTGGTTCAGCGCCGCCCGGAGGACTTTTCCCACAAAATGCGGCTTGTTGTAGCTGGTCATGATGACGGACACTTTCACGCCGGTTCCTCCCCCTCTTGACGGCCGCGGTCAGGTTTGCGCGTCCAGGGCGCCGTCTTCCAGCCCTTTCGCGTAGCCGTCATTGAACCCCTGGTCATATCCCGCGTCATACGCCCGGTTGTAGGCCTCATGGTATTTGTGCGCGGCGCCGGCTCCGGACGGCGGGGCCGGTTTCCTTCCGCCGGGTCTGCGGCCGGACGCCGCAGTCCCTTTGCGCCTGCCCGCGGTCCCCGTTCGCCTTCCCGCCGCACCCGTCTTCTTGCCCGCGGCCGCGCGCGCTTTCGCGGATGCGGATTTTGTTTTTTTCGCCATGGTCATGTCCATCCGTCTCCTTTCGGGTTCTTCAGGCGAGCAGCACATGGAGAAGGGTGTCAAGCCGCTTCTCGTAGGTGTGCTGCCGCAGCGTGCGCTTCAGCCCGTTCCGGACGATGGTCAGCCGCTCGTCCTCGCGGGCCAGGTAATATTCGATTTTGCCGATCAGGTCATCCGGCGACTCGTAGGTGACGATTTCTTTCCCCGGCACATAATGGGTTTGCAGATCCATCCGCACATCGGTCAGCTGGAGCGCCCCGGAACCGGCTATTTCGAACGTGCGCGGATTGACCGACAGGGCCGGGAGGCGCCGCGCGTTCCGGTTGTAGCTGTCGTCGTCGGGCGCCCGGTGCAGGTTGATGACGATTTTGGCGGCGGCATAGTGGTCGGCGGTTTCGGCCGGCGTCATCCATTGCCCGAGCCGGATTTTGCCGGCCAGCAGGTGGAAGTTGGCCAGACGGTCCCACCACCATCCGGCGATCAGCACGTTTTTCGTCGCCAGGTAGGGCGCGATTCGGTCGAAAAACCGGATGCGGTTCCAGTAGCCGCTGCCGATGAACAGGATGTCGACGCCCTTGGCCGGATCCGGCGTGTGCGGCCGGAAGATCCGAAAATCGTTGGCAAACGGCAGATAATGGACGCTGGCGCACCCCAGCTCCCGGTAGAAAGGCACGCAGGACAGCTCCAGGGTGAACACGTGGTCGTAATGGACGGCGAACAGGCCCGTGACGTCGCTGTAATACGGATCGTCCGTCATCCACACCGCCGTGCGGATGCCCAGTTTCTTCACCTTCTCCACCTTCGCCGTGTCCATGTTCATGCCGTTCAGCACAATCATCGCGTGGGGCCGCTCCCGCTCCGCCACCTCGGGAATGTTGTCCGTCGGCCGGCAGACGGTCAGGCGCGTGACCATCCGCGAAAGGGTGGCGACGACCGCGTCGTCGATGGGCGCGTAGGGAACCCCCATGCCGGTCGTGACATACAATAGATGAACATCCCGGACCGGTTGCGTCTGCGCCGCATGCCAGGCAAGGAGCGCATCGCACCACCCCCGGTGATGGCCCGCCGGATGGCCGTTCCGGTAGCCGTCGGAAAACCCCCTTTCCTGCGCCGAACGGACCATCGCCCGGATCCGGGCGATGCGGCGGGTCCGATGCAGAGGCCGGGCGCGCTTCGATTTCCCCGGCATGGCTTTCCGGCGGGCGGAAAGCGCTCGTCTCATCCCCAAACACCTCCCGGTTGGCTCAGCAAATGAAACATGTGCTGCAGGCGATGGACGTACGTGTGGTGGCGCAGCGTCCGCTTCATGCCGCTGATCGCCACATTCCGGCGCACGTCTTCCCGGCGCAGGAAATAATCGACTTTCTCCATCAGGTCCTCCGGAGAGGAAAACGTCACGAGATCCTGGCCCGGCGTGTAGTGCCGGTACAGCTCGGCGCGCTCGTCGACCAGCTGCAGCGCGCCGCAGGCGCCAATTTCGAACGTGCGCGGATTGACGGACAGTCCCGGAAAGCGCAGGGTATTGCCGGCTTCCTGGTCCGACCGGTGCAGGTTGATGACGATTTTGGCCCCGCTGTAGAACAGCGGCGTCACGTCGGGATCGATGCCCGACAGCCAGATGCGGTCCTTCAGCCGGTCGTATCCGGCAAGGTGCTGCCAGCCGCCGCCGGCGATCAGCACGTTGCGGCGCGTCAGCATCGGCATGAGCCGGTTGAAGAACGCCAGCCGGTTCGGGAACGCCATGCCGATGAACAGCACATCCGTCCGCATGGCGGGCGGATGCGACGGCCGGAACAGGTCCGGATCCGCGGCGAAGGGCAAATAGTGCACGGCGCGGCAGCCGGCTTCCCGGTACATCGTCACGCAGCTGATCTCGTGGGTGAACACGACGTCATAGTGGGTGGCGATCTGCCGCGTCTGGTCGCTGAAATACGGGTCGTCGGCCACCCAGACCGCCGTCGGGATGCCCATGGCGCGGATGCGGTCGATCTGGTCCGTCCCGACGGAAAAAATGCCGTTGAGCACGAGGACGAGATCGGGCCGGTGCAGTTCGGCCAGGAGCGCCACCGGATCGCCGCTCGTCACTTGGATCGCTTCCCGCGCAAGCCGGCCGAGGGCGTTCATGATGCCGCGGTCGATGGTGCGGAAGCCCGGCGTTCCCTGCGACACGTACATGACGGATTTGTCGAAGGGCACCGTCTGCACGCCTGCGGCGGTCAGCCGCTCATGCACCATCGTGCAGCGCCCGGCGTGGTAGCCGGCATCAAACCCGCCGCCGTACCCGGCGGCATACCCCAGCCTCCGGGCCTGCCAGATGAGGCTTTCTTTTTGCCGTATTCGTTTCGCTCGTTTTCGCTTCGTTCGCATCGAAGGTCCCCTTCCGTGAAACGGATCTGTTCGCGGCCCTCCCGCCCGGGATTCAGCGGGCCGCAAGACACCGGGCGAGTCCGTCCCGCCAGTCGGGCAGCGGCGCAAGTCCGGCGGGCCGGATCATCACCGATTCGAGCGCCGAATGTTTCGGGCGCCGGGCCGGCAGCGCCAGTTCGCCGGCGTCGATCGGCACGACCGGCACATGCCCCATGCCGGCCAGCCGGAGCGCTTCCGCGGCGAATTCGAGCCGGGAGCAGTTCCCGCCATTGGCGGCATGGTAAACACCGTACAGATTCGTGCGCACCAGGGCCGCTAGGAAGGCGGCCAGGTCCGCCGCGTAGGTGGGCGAGCCGATTTCGTCGCGGACCACCCGGATCTCCCGCCCGTCGCGGGCCGCGCGCAACACTTTGCCGATGAAGTTGTCCGGACCGGGACCGTACAGCCAGGACGTTCGCACGATGAACCATTTGCCGTGCAGATGGCGGACGAACCGTTCGCCTTCCAGCTTGGTTCTGCCGTAGACGTTGAGGGGATTCGGCGGATCGAGCTCCGTCAGGGGCCGGCCCGGCGCGCCGTCAAACACGTAATCCGTGCTCACGTACGCGATCGCGGCCCCCGTTTCCGCCGCGGCCGCCGCCACGTTGCGGGTGCCCAGCGCATTGACCCGGAACGCCTCTTCCGGTTCGGATTCCGCCAGGTCCACCGCCGTCCAGGCGGCGGCATGGATGACCGCGTCGGGTTTCTCGGCGGCCATCACCCGCCGGACCTGCGCCGCGTCGGTCACATCGAGCCGGCGCCGGCCGCACAGGACGAGTTCGTCGCCGTCACCGAACGCCTTGGCCAGTTCCCGCCCGAGCTGGCCTTCCGCGCCCGTCACCAGCACTTTCATTCGTCTCCGCCCTCCATAAGCGGCGTCCACCAATCGGCGTTGGCGGCATACCAGGCGATCGTCTGCCGGATGCCCTCCTGCAGGGGAATCGCGGGCGCCCAGCCCGTGTCTTTCCGCAGTTTGCGGGCATTCATGGCGTAGCGCCGGTCGTGGCCCGGCCGGTCGTCCACGAAGCGGATCAGCGACTCCGGCCGTCCCGTTTCATCAAGAATCATCCGGACGATGTCCAGATTCGTGCGCTCGTTGCCGCCGCCGACGTTGTACACTTCGCCCGGCGTTCCCTTTCGCAGGATGAGGTCGAGCGCCGCGCAGTGGTCCCGCACGTGCAGCCAGTCGCGGATGTTGCCGCCGTCCCCGTATATTGGAATGGGCCGGTTTTGGAGGGCGCGGATGACCGCCTTCGGGATCAGTTTTTCCGGATGCTGGTACGGGCCGTAGTTGTTGCTGCACCGCGAAATGATGACCGGCAGGCCGTACGTTTTTCCATAGGAGCGGACGATGAAATCGGAAGCGGCTTTGCTGGCCGAATACGGGCTGTTCGGCCGGGCCGGCGTCCGTTCCGTGAACGAGCCCTTGGCGCCGAGGGAACCGTACACTTCATCGGTGGAAATGTGCAGAAACAGCTTGACGCCTTTTTTCAGGGCTTCCTGGAGCAGCGTATGGGTGCCGAGCACGTTCGTTTTCAGAAAAAGCTGGGGATCCGAGATGCTGCGGTCCACGTGGGATTCGGCGGCAAAATGGACGATCGTGTCCACCCCTTCCGAAAGGAGGCTCCCGACGAGCCGGGCGTCCAGGATGTCGCCGTGCACGAAGCGGTACCGGGGATGGGATTCGGCATCCCGCAAATTTTCCGGATTTCCCGCGTACGTCAGCAAGTCGAGATTGATGATCGTCAGGCCGTCGTCGCCGTAGCGCTCCAGCATGTACCGGATGAAGTTGCTGCCGATGAAGCCCATGCCGCCGGTGACGAGCACGCGGTTCATTGGGGCGTCTTTCCCTCCCTTCCGTCGGTATGTTCCTCCAGCCGTTTCGCCGCTTCCGCGAGGGACGCGAAGGTGCCGGCATCCGTCCACCACCCGCGCAAAATGCCGTAGGTCAGCGTGCCTTCGCGGGCATACAGGGCATTGACGTCGCTGATTTCCAGCTCGCCGCGGGCGGACGGGGTGATGGCTCGGATTTTGTCGAACACGCCGGTATCGTAGAAATAGATGCCGGTGACGCAATAGTCCGACTTCGGATGCGACGGTTTTTCCTCGATGTCGAGAATGCGCCCCCCTTCGATGACCGGGACGCCGTAGCGGCGCGGGTCGGGCACCCGCTTCAGGAGCACCCGTGCGCCCTCCGGCTGTTCCAGAAAACGTGCCGCTTCATCCCGCAGCGAATCTTCAAACAGGTTGTCGCCGAGCAGCACCACAAACTTTTCGTGGCGGGGAATGAGCGGTTCGGCGAGGGACAGGGCCTCCGCAATGCCGCCCCGGCCGCTCCTGGATGAGAAACGCCAGCCGCACCCCCCATTTCGCGCCGTTGCCGAAGTATTCCGCGTAAAGCTGGGCGGACTGTTTGCCGATGACGACGATCAGGTCTAGGATGCCGGCTTCCCTGCATTTTTCGATGGCATGCTCCAGCATCGGCTTTCTGCCGACGGGCAGAAGATGCTTGTTGACCAGATGCGTGAGCGGATAGAGGCGCGTACCCGTTCCTCCCGCCAGAATGACTCCCTTCAACACCCCATCATCCCTTTCGCGATGGTTGAACGATCAAACGAACATGAGCGGATCCGCGCCGAATTTTTCGATGAATTTCTGCCGGTTCGTTTCGATGACTGCGGCCAGCTTCTCCGGCGGCAGTTGCCGGAAACTGGCGCTGCCGTGATGGTGCACGTAGGTGTCTCCGGCCACCATCAGCCTGAAGCCGTGGAGCCTGGCGCGGTAGCAGAGGTCGTCGTCTTCGTAATGGCCGGGCGCGTACCGTTCGTCCAAAAGGCCGACGCGGTCGATTAGCTCGCGCTTCATCACCATGCACATGCCCACCAGCCGCTGTACGGTTCTCCATTTGCCGGGATCGGGCCGGTTCGCTTCCCGGGTCATCTCGTGGAAGCCGGTCAGATCGGCGTACCCGAGCGGATGGTGCTGGCTGCCGCTGGCGTAATTGGCCATCGGTCCGACGATGCCGATGTCTTCCGCGCTGTACAGGCAGGCCAGCATGTTGTCCAGCCAGCGCCGCGATACGATGATGTCGTTGTTCATCAGCACCACCGTGTCGCCGGAAGCCATTTTGAGCCCGGCGTTGGCGGCGCAAGGGAACCCCCGGTTCCGCGGCAGGGAGACGAAGGGGATGTTTTCCCGGCGGCAAAATTCGGCGGTGCCGTCCGTCGAGCCGTCGTCGGCCACGATGAGTTCGAACGGGCGGTCCGTGAACCGCCGGATTTCCGCGATGCAGTGGCCAAGCAGATGCAGGCCGTTGTACGACGGAATGACGATGCTCGTCAGGTGCATGGGTCACGCGCCTCCCGATGCTGTCATCGGCAGCGGCGCCCCGCTTCCCGCCGTCCCCTCCTCGGTCCCGGCGGGAAGCGCCCGTCCCGGCGTATGCGGCGAGCCTGCCGGCTGGCCGGACATCGCCGATTCCGGCAAGTCCGCCGCCTTGCGGTTGCGGATGCCGTCGGCAAATCCGAGACGCGGGCCGCGCAGCTGCTTCAGCAAATGGATCGCCTCCAGATGGTCGCCGACGATCAGGCCGGAAACCGGGTTTTCCCTGCCGGTGTTCATCCGGCGGCGCTTGTTGGCGGAAATGACGTCGACCGACGCCGGCGCCCGGATGACGAGTCCGGCAAGGACCGCCCGGACAAGGGCGCAGGGAGGCACCATCAGATGGCGCGGTCCGATTTCCCGGATGGCCCGGCGGGACAGGGCATGGGGAACCGCCGTCAGCGAGTTGGCCAACAGATCCGGCCGGTCCAGGCAATGGTTGAGAAACGCCTTCATCACGGTGACTTCGTCCCACGCCCGCATGGGCCCGAGGAACGGCGCCAGGTTGTTCAGCGCCACGTCCGTTCCGCGGTGGACGGCATCGATGAACGGCAGCAGGCGTTCGGCGCGGATCGGAATGTCGCCGTCGAGAAACAGGACGATGTCCGCATCCGTCATCTTGGCGCCCAGCGCGCGTCCCACATCGTGTCCGAGGGGTTCCGGATAATGGACCACCGTGGCGCCCGCCCGCCGGGCGACGGCGAAGCTTTCGTCCCGGGAACCGTTCACGACGACGACGGTTTCTGCCAGCGGTAGCCGCGCCAGCTGCGCCAGCACGTTCGCGAGGGTGCCCGCTTCGTTCATCACCGTCACCACCGCCGCCACGGTTTTGCGGGTCGGCAGGAGCACGGCGTCCGGTTTTCCGATCCCGGCCTGCGCGGCAAAGCCGCGCAGAAAGGCGTTCATGGCCGCGAGATATTGGCGGGCCGGGTGCCGGACGGGCCGCCGGCCCCTCCAGAACGCGCACCAGGCGTCATTCAGCATGTGCATATCCGGCGGCCGGACGGTTCCCGCGGATGCATGCTTGAGGCGAAGCGCCGCCCGGCGGCCGGCCCGGTAAGCCCGGGCCGGTCCGCGTTTTCCCGCCAAACCCCTTCCGTTCACCCGGCGCATGCCATCACCTCACTCTGTTCCGTTGGCGATGCAGGTCGGTAAATCCGCCCCGCGGTCCGGCCTCGTCGGTCAGGCGGGCCAACGCTTCCAGATGGTCGCCGACGATGAGCCGCTTGAGGGGATCATCCCGTCTGTTTCGCCGCCGGATGGGATTCGATTTTCCGACTTCCACGTAAGCCGCCCGGCAGACGGTCAGCCCGCGGCGGACGGCGGACGCGAGCGCCACCGGCGGAACCGCCAGCGCGGCGGCGCCGACCGACTCCAGCATGCGCCTGCTGATGGCGTGGGGGATCGTTGTCATGGACGAACCCGTCAGATCGCGCCGGCGCAGCGCGGCGTTCAGGGCATGCTTGGCTATGACGACGGGATGCGGTTTTCCCGTCCGCGTTTTGCCGCTGTAGCGGTTGAGCGCCACGTCGCATCCCCGCATGACCGCTTCGACGAACGGCCGGAGCCTGTCGGCCGGAATCACGATGTCCCCGTCCGTGAAAAGCAGGATGTCGCCCTTCGCATGCCGCGCGCCGATGCACCGGCCGACATCATGGCCGAGCGGATGCGGAAACGAAATGACGCGGGCGCCCATCCTGCGGGCCGTTTCCTCCGTCCCGTCGGTCGATCCGTTGGCCACGACGATGACTTCCGTCTCGGGATGAACCTTGCGCGCGTTGGCGATGACGGCGGCAATCGTCCGCCGCTCGTTCATCGCCGGGACGATGACGCTGACGAGCGGCTTTTCGCTGTTGGCGATCGGCTCCGCGCGCATCCGGCCGGGCGTGTTTGGGATGGCCGGCGCTTTTCGCCGGTTTCTTCCGCGGACGCTGCCGCGGATGCTGGTGCGGATGCCGCCGCGGATGTGGCCGCCGGCGGCTCGCTTCTTGCCGCGCTTTGCCGAGAGCCGCATGGCCGATATCCGCTTCGCCGTCATCCGCATGATCCGACTTGCCGTTTTCCCCGCGATCCGTTTTTCCGATTTCCCCATGATCCGCTTTGTTTCCGCCCGGCCGCTGTCCGTCCGGCCGCTTTCGGCCTGTCCGCGTTTGTCCTTTTTTCGCCCGGACCGGCGGCGTCCATCCCGGCCGCATCCGGCCCGGCGCCACGGCGGGCTGCCGGTCGTCTGGGCGGCATGTGCTTCACCTCCTCTTTTCCCCCACATTCTATGTCCACGTCGACAAGCCGTAACGGCATGCGTTTACCGGTTGGACATTCCGGGCGCTTGTCCGCGCCCGTAAAAAGCCGGCCGGCTGTCCCGCGCCGGACCGGAAGCGCCGCGCGGCGATGAAGGACGCGGCGGGCTGGTCGGGCCGGTGCGGTTCCCCAGGGCCGTCCACCGCCGTCGATACCGGCAACGGGACGCGGCTGAAAGCCGGGAAAAGGCAAAAAACCGTCCGGTCCGCCGTATGGCGGCCGGACGGTTTTCCGTTCCCATCGGGCGTCCAGCCCGGATCCGGGGCGCGTTGTTCGACTTTCTCGGGCGACTCGGGTCTACGGGGCGGCTTTTTTCCCCCGCCTTCTTTTTTTGTTGTCTGCAAGAGCCTTGCCGGTCTTGACCGCCTCGCCGGGTGCCGGCGCCGCATCCGGCGGAATCGGGCCATCGGCTTCGCCGGAAACAGCCGTTTGATCCGCCGGAACGATTGCCGCGAATCCGCCGGATACGCCCGCCCGATCTTCCGGAACGGGCGCGGCGGTTTGCCCGGAACCGGCCGCTTCATCCGGCGGCGCCGGCGCAACGCTCGAAATCGGCGGTTCCGATGTTCCCGTGGATTCTTCCGTCGCCGCATTCAGCGTTCCGGACGGAGCGCCGGGCGATTCCCAATTCCTTCCTTGCGCCCCTGTCGGCTCTCCGGTTTCTGCCCCATCCGCCTGAGACTCGCCGACAGAGGCATCCGTCGTTTCGAACGAAACGCCAGGCGATCCAGCCGGGGCCTCCGTCGATCCGGCCGGGATGCCGGCCGTTTCCGGCTGCGCATTCGCCGTTTTGGCCGAATCGTCCGCCGGAATCACCGGGATTTCCGGCAAGCCGGCCGATGCATCCGTTTCGGCCGGGCTGGCGGCCGCATTCGCCGACATGTCCGTCAGCCCGGCCGGCGCGTCCGGTGTTTCCGTCGCAACGTCCGCCGTTCCAACGGGGATGTCCGTCGCCGCGACCGGAGAACCTGCCAAGCCGCCCGGGGCGTCGGCTCCCGTCGTCTCTTCCGCCGCGCCCGTGCTCTTCGCACCAGCGATCAACGACTCGCCCGAATACGCCAAATCCGCTTCGGGCATCCGAACGCCATCCAGCATCCGGTCTGCTTCGGGTATCCGATCCGTTTCGAGTGTCCGATCCGTTTCGGACATCCGGTCCGTTGCGAGCAGCCGGTCCGCTTCGGGGAACCGTTTCGCGCCGGCCTCCAGGCCCGTTTCATCCGCGCCGCTCCGCCCGAAGCCGGATTCCTCCCGGTATCCGGTGCCGGCTGCCGCGAAATGCAGTTCGGCTTCAATTGCACCGGCGGTTTCCGCCCCGCCAAGCCGGATGACCTCGAAATCGGCGGAGAAGGCGGTTCTGCCGGTGAGCCAGGCCACCGCCGGCGCGCCCGACACCGTTGCCACGACGGCATAATCCCTGCCGGCAAAAGGCCGGCGAAACTCCACGGTTACGCTTGCCGTCGACTGGCTTTCCCCGAATCGGAAAGAGACGATGCCCTGCTGCAGCAGCACGTCCGGTTGCGCCCCNNGCACGGGAACGGAACGACCACGCTTGTCGGCCGTGACGGCTCCNGCCGACAGATGCCGGCCGTGGATCGCGCCGTCCGCCAGATGCGCGGACCCGACAGCCCTTTCAGCCAAATGCCGGCTTTCGACGCACCGCTCCGACAGCGCGCCGCCGGTCACCGCGCCGGGCGCCAGGTGGACGGTTTCCACGGCCCCGGCGGCCAGATGGACGCCGGCAACGCCCCCTTCGGCCAATTTGTCGCCCGTCACCGCCCCTTTCGCGATGGCGGCCGTGGTAACCGCCTCCGCCGCCAGCTGCTCCGCTCCGACGCTTTGCGCCTGCAGATGGCGGCGTTCCACCGCCCCGTCGGCCAAATGTTCGGCGCCGATGGCATCCGGCTTGACATGCAGCGGGCCGATGGCCCGTTCCGCCACGTGTTCCTCCATCACGGCGCCTTGCTGCAGATGCCAGCCTGCCACGCTGCCGTCCGCCAGCTTGTCGGCCGTCACCGATTCGTCGGCGATCGCTTCGGCGGTCACGGAAGAAGGCTTGAAGTGCCGCGACTCAACCGAACCGGGCACCAGGTGGCTCCCGGTCACGCTTCCGTCCGCCAGATGGACGGCGGCGATCTGCCCGGCGCCGATGTGCCGGCCCTCGCACGCTGCCCTCCGGCCAGATGCGCTTCGCCGACGGCACCGGGCGCGAGCTTCTCCGCCGTCACGCTGCCCGGCGCCAGTTTCTCCGCGGTGACGGCGCCGTCGATCAGTTTTCCCGTCGACACGCTTTCCGTGGCCAGTTTGGCCGTGGTGACCGACTGATCGGCCAGCTGCCGGGAGGTGACGGCGCCTTCGGCCAGGTGCCGGCTCCGGACGGCATCCGCCGCCAACGCCGAAGATTCGACTGCCCCTTCGGCCAGATGCTCCGCCGCCACGCAGCCCGGTTCCAGATTGCGGCCGCCCACGGCCCCGTCCGCCAGCGCCTCCCGGGTTACCGCACCGGCCGCCAGATGCCGGCTGCCGACGGCCCCGTCCGCCAGCTTGCTGCCGTCCAGGCTTCCGTCCGCCACGTGATCGCCCGTCACGGCGCCGAAGGCCAGCTGCTCCCGGCCCACGGCGGCGGGGGCCAGATGTTCCGGACGGATGGCGTAGAATGACACGTGCACCGTATCCACTGACTGGACGGCGAGCTCCCGGCCGGTCACCGTATGTTCAGCCAGCAACGATCCGGTCAGGCTGCCGGGCTTGATTTTGCCGCCGGTCACCGCGCCATCGGCCAGCTTCTCCGTCAGCACCGACCCGTCGGCCAGGTGGGCGGCGGATACGCTGCCTTCCGCCAGCTTGGCGGCGGTCACCGCGCCATCGGCAATTCTGGAGGTGGTGACGCACTGCGGCGCGAGATGTTCCTCCGCAATCGTTTCCTGCGCCACATGGACGCCGGTGATCGTCCGCTTGGCCACGTTTTCTCCCTGGATGGCGCCGACGCCGATGTGCGAGCTGTCGATGGTCCGCTTGCCGATCGCTTCTCCCGTCACCGTCTGGGCCGCAAGATGCCCGCCCGTGACGGCGTGCGGCGCCAGCACGTCCCCGGTGACCGAACCGGGCGCCAGTTTTTCCGCCGTCACGCTGCCGCTTGCCAGTTTGTCCGCCGTCACCGCCCCGTCGGCCAGCTTATCCGTCGTCACGGCGCCGTCCGCCAGCTTGGCGGCGTTGACCGCCCCGTTGGCGAGGCAGATGTCGGTGACGGCCCCGCTTTTGATTTTTTTCGCGGTGATGGCCTGGTCCTGGATCAGTTCGCCCGTGATCGCCTGCTCCCGGATATGGAACGTATCGATGGACGCTTCGGCGATTTTGACGGAATCGATCGTTTTGTTGGCCAGCTTTTCCGAACCGATGCTGTTGTCCGCCAGCTTGTCGCCGGTGATGGAGCGGTTTTTCAGCTTGCTGCCCGAAATGGACTGGTCGGCCAGGTGTAAATCGTCGATGGCGCCAGGCGCGATTTTGCTGGAGGTCACGCTGCCGTCCGCCAGCTTCGCGTGGGTGACGGCAAAATCCCGCAGCGATTGGGTGCCGATGGCGCCGGGGCGAATTTTCGATTCATCGATGGTCCGGTTGGCGATTTTGCTGCCGGTCACCGCTTCATCCACCAGATCGTCGGTGTAGATCACCCCTTTGCGGTCCCCCGTCTGGCGGCGCAAGACGCCTTCGCCCACGGCGGGCGTTCCGCCGGCGGCTTCTCCCGGCGCGGCCGGACCGCGCCCGGTCTTCGGGCCGCCCGCCTTGCCCGGCGTCCGGTCCGCGGCCGGCGCCAGCGACGAGGCCTGG
>Ga0065723_100548_pt1 | contig 114678 bp, 109 predicted proteins | sample TheenrcuSG05Z960_FD_59110 | JGI IMG/M metagenome (GOLD analysis project Ga0065723, IMG submission 59110) | Thermophilic enrichment culture from UC Davis - Sample SG0.5Z960 | ecosystem: Engineered > Solid waste > Grass > Composting > Bioreactor | place: USA: University of California, Davis
GGCAGCCGCTGGCCAAGGCCGCCAAGGACACCGCCGCGGGAGCCGTCCTGGTGGCCGCCGTTTTCGCCGTCCTGGTCGGCTGCACGGTGTTCGGGCCGCGGCTGTGGGCGCTGCTGGCGGGAACTTGACGGTGCTTTGGGCGCCGGGTTCCGAAACGTGAACGCTGCTCCGGGCTTTGCCATTGCGGGACGCGCAGGTTGGCCTGGGCACTGTTTGCGGGAATGTGAACGAACATGGCAAAAGGGGGAGAACAACCAAAGACCGTGAGCAAACCGTTCAAATCGGGATTCGCCGCCATCGTCGGGCGGCCCAACGTAGGCAAATCGACGCTGCTCAACCGGATCACGGGGCATAAAATCGCCATCGTGTCCGACAAGCCGCAAACGACCCGCAACCGGATCCGGGGCGTGTATACGGACGAGAACGCCCAGATCGTGTTCCTCGACACGCCGGGCATCCACAAGCCGTTTTCAAAGCTGGGCGATTACATGGTCAAGGCGGCCGAAGGCGCCTTGGACGAAGTGGACGTGGTGCTGTTTCTGACCGACGTGTCGGAGGAACTCGGCGGAGGCGACCGCTATATCATCGAACGCCTGAAAAACGTGAAGACGCCGGTCATCCTGGTGCTGAACAAGATCGACAAAGTGTCGCGGGATGGGGTTTTGCCCGTAATCGACGCATACCGGCGGCTGCATGATTTCACCGAAATCGTGCCGGTTTCGGCCGCCCGGGGCGACAACGTGGAAAGGCTCCTGGAGCTGGTGATCCAATATTTGCCCGAAGGGCCGATGTTCTATCCCCCCGGCCAGGTGACGGATCATCCCGAGCGGTTCATTTGCGCCGAGCTGATCCGCGAGAAAATCCTGCTGCTCACCCGAGAGGAAGTGCCCCATTCCGTAGCGGTGGAGATCGAGCGCATGGAAACGGACGATCGCGGTCTCGTGCGGATCGGCGCCGTCATCTATGTGGAGCGCGAATCGCAAAAGGGCATCCTCATCGGCAAGGGCGGGGCGATGCTGAAGGAAATCGGCCGGCTGGCCCGCGAGGAGATGGAGCGTCTCCTGGGATCCAAAATTTTCCTTGAGCTGTGGGTCAAAGTGAAAAAGGATTGGCGCAATCACGAAGCGTTCCTGAAATCGATGGGTTACCGCACGGAGTGATTCCGCGGCCGCGGGGGCGGCGGATTTCTCCGGAACGCATGCCGGAATTTGGCGCGCGCCGGAATCCGGCGCACGTCCCGCCGGAAAACCGCGCCTCCTTCGCGCCGGTTCCCCCGGAACTGGTTGCGGATACCTGTATTCCTCGCGTGACATTCTAAGGGCGGAACGCGAAACGACATTCCGACCGGGAGGATGAAACGCGATGCGGGATTTCGGTTGGAACGTCTTCTGGCAGACCGGAAACATTGAAGCTTATCTTTTCAGCAAGGAAGTGGACCGGCTGAAAGCCGCGGAGGACGGGCGGGAGGAGGCGCCCCCGGAGGAGGGGGCGGAAGCCGCGGAAGAGGACGCGCAAGGGTAGCCGGCCGGCGCAACCCGGCGCGCGCCGGACGGCGGCATGAAGCGGCACGGCGGCGCCGGGGCGGCAGGGTGACGGAGGGGAAACGGATGCTCATCCGCGTGGAAGGCATCGTCATTCGCACCACCGATTACGGTGAAGGCCACAAAATCATCACGCTGATCACGCCGACCCACGGCAAGTTCGGGGTCGTGGTGCGCGGGGCCAAAAAGCCGAAGAGCCGTTTCGGCTTTTTGGCCCAGCTTTTTGTGCACGGCGATTTCGCCGTCTACCGGAGCGGGCGGCTGGGGACCCTGAAGGGCGGGGAACTGATCGAACCGTTCCGCGAGCTGCGGGAGCGCCTCGAACTTACCGCCTGCGCCTCGTATGCCGCCGAACTGACGGACCGGGCCATTTTGGACGAAGAAGCCGGGGAGCATCTGTTTCACCAGCTGCTCGGGTGTCTCACCGCCCTTGCGCAAGGCAAGGACCCCGAAGTGGTGCTCAGGATTTATGAAATGAAAATTTTCCGCGCCGCCGGATGTGCCCCCGTGCTGGATGCGTGCGCGGCGTGCGGCGCCTCCGAACGCCTCGGCTGGTTCAGCGCCGCGGCCGGCGGCGCGCTGTGCGCGGCATGCCGGCAACGGGACCCCGGTGCGCCCGCCCTGGGGGAACCGGCGCGGAGACTTCTTCAGCTGTTTTCCCGCCTCGATCTTCGCCGGATCGGGCAGACCGACGTGAAGGAAGAGACGAAGCGGCAGCTTCGCGAGGCGACCCGCCGGTGGCTGGACGCGCATCTGGACCTGCGCCTGAAGACGCTTGCCTTTCTCGACCTCCTGGGCCGGGACGGAAATTGACAGCCGCATGCGCTTGCGATAGAATGTGGGTTGACAATTGGACAGGTCCCGAAGAAGGGGAGGAGTAACCGGTCACCGCCGGCCTAGCGAGCCGGGGAGGGTGGGAGCCCGGCGCGGCGGCCCGGCGAAGGGCGCTCCGGAGGGACATTCGGAAAGAGGGGGTTTTCCGCGCGGCGCGGACGGTGCGGTCCGGCCCGACGGAAGCCAAGTAGGGTGGAACCGCGGGAACGAGAAGCTCCCGTCCCTATGTCCGATTCGGCGGATAGGGGACGGGGCTTTTTTGTGCGGTGCCAAAACACAGCGAAAACTGCCGGCAAGGAGTGAGAGGCGTTGAATTTCCAGCAGATGACGCTGACATTGCTTCAGTTCTGGGCGGAGCAAAACTGCCTCATCGTGCAGCCCTACGACGTGGAAACGGGGGCGGGCACGCTCAATCCGATGACATTCTTGAGGTCCATCGGGCCGGAGCCGTGGAACGTCGCCTATGTGGAACCGTCCCGCCGTCCGGCGGACGGCCGCTACGGGGAAAACCCGAACCGGCTGTACCAGCACCACCAGTTCCAGGTGATCATGAAGCCGTCTCCGGACAACATCCAGGAAATTTACCTGGAGAGCCTGAAACGCCTCGGCCTGGATCCCCGCCATCACGACATCCGCTTCGTGGAGGACAACTGGGAGCACCCCGGGCTCGGCGCCTCGGGGCTGGGCTGGGAAGTGTGGCTGGACGGGATGGAAATCACGCAGTTCACCTACTTCCAACAAGTCGGCGGCCTTGACTGCCGCCCGGTATCCGTGGAAATCACCTACGGGATGGAACGGCTCGCGTCTTATCTGCAGGACAAGGACAACGTGTTCGACCTGGAATGGGTGGACGGCGTCACCTACGGCGACGTGTTCCGCCAGCAGGAGTACGAACATTCCAAATACACCTTCGAGGTGTCCGACACGGCGATGCTGTTCCGGCAGTTCGCCGAATACGAGAACGAAGCGAACCGGGCGCTGGAGCAAAACCTGGTGTACCCGGCTTACGACTACACGCTGAAATGTTCGCACACGTTCAATCTGCTGGACGCCAGGGGCGCCATCAGCACCACGGAGCGTACCGGATACATCGCCCGGGTGCGGAACCTGGCTCGCCGGTGCGCCGTGACCTATCTCGAAGAGCGGGAACGGCTGGGCTTTCCCCTGCTGAAGAAGGGAGGGGCGGCTCGTGTCTAAGGATTTGCTTCTGGAAATCGGTCTGGAGGAAATGCCCGCGCGGTACGCGCGCGGCGCCATGGACGAGCTGCGTCAAAACACGCTGAAGTGGCTGGAGGAAAACCGCCTGGCCCACGCGGGGGTGGAGGCGTATGCCACACCCCGCCGTCTCGCCGTGCTGGTGCGGAATCTGGCCGACCGGCAGGCCGACGCCAGCGAAGAAGTGCGGGGGCCCGCCCGCCGCATCGCCCAGGACGAACAGGGCAACTGGACGAAAGCGGCCCTTGGCTTTGCCCGAAGCCAGGGCGTCGATCCGTCTGAGCTTTACTTTAAGGACACGGGCGGAGCGGAGTATGTGTTCGCCCGGAAAAGCACCGCCGGCGCGGCGACGGAGCGCCTGCTTCCGGAAGCGTTGCGCGGACTTGTGACGTCGCTGTCTTTTCCGAAAAACATGCGCTGGGGCGATTGCGATCTGCGTTATATCCGCCCGATCCGCTGGATCGTCGCCCTGTACGGTCGTGGCGTGGTGCCGCTTGAAATCGCCGGCGTCCGCTCCGGCAACGTGACGAAGGGGCACCGCTTCCTGGGCGCTGATGCCGTGATCGAAGAGCCGTCGTCCTATCCGGATGTGCTGCGGGGCCAGCACGTCATCGCCGACGCGGAGGAACGCAAGGCCGCGATTCTCGCCGGCATCGAACGCCTGTCGCGGGAGCGGGGCTGGCGCATCGAGGTGCGGGAGGACCTGCTTGAAGAAGTGCTGTTCCTCGTAGAGTGGCCGACGGTGCTGGCGGGATCGTTCGACCCGGAATTTTTGCGGATCCCGCAGGAAGTGTTGATCACCTCGATGCGGGAGCACCAGCGCTACTTCCCCGTGTTCGACGAAGCGGGACGGCTTCTGCCCCATTTCGTCACGGTGCGCAACGGCGACGACACGTCGTTGGATGTGGTGCGGCGGGGCAATGAAAAGGTGCTGCGGGCCCGGCTGGCCGACGCAAGATTTTTCTACGAAGAAGACCTGAAGCTCTCCATCTCTGACGCCCTGGCTCAGCTGGAGCGCGTCGTCTACCATGAAGAGCTCGGCACGATGGGGGACAAGGTGCGGCGCGTCCGCCGGATCGCCGGGCGGCTGGCCGAACGCCTCGCCCTGGACGCGCAGACGGCGGCGGATGTGAACCGGGCGGCCGAGATTTGCAAATTCGACCTGGTGACGCAAATGGTGTATGAATTCCCCGAGCTGCAGGGCATCATGGGGGAAGATTACGCCCGGCACGCCGGGGAGCGGGAAACGGTGGCGCGGGCGGTGAACGAGCATTACGCGCCGCGCCACGCCGGCGACCGGCCGCCGGCGTCGGCGGTCGGGGCGGTGGTGGGCATCGCCGACAAGATCGACACCATCGTCGGATGCTTCTCCATCGGTATCGTTCCCACCGGTTCGCAGGACCCGTACGCCCTGCGCCGACAGGCCGCCGGCATCGTCTCCACCCTGCTGGCGCACGGGTTCGAGCTGCGGCTGGACGAGCTGTTCCGCCTGGCGTTGGAGACGCATCGGGAGCGCGGGCTGAAGCGGTCCGAAGAAGAAATTGAACGCGACTTGAGGGAGTTTTTCGGTCTTCGCGTGCGGAACGTGCTCGCCGAATCCGGCACGCGTCACGACGTGATCGAGGCGGTGCTCGCCGCCGGCGCGGACGATGTGCGGCGCACGCTGTCGCGGGCGAAGGTGCTGCAGGACGCGGTTTCGGAAAGCCGGCGGGAACAATTCCGGCCGACGGCGGACGCCCTGGTGCGCGTGTGCAACCTGGCCGTCAAAGCCGACTCCCGCGATGTCGACGAAAGGCTGTTCTCCACGGAAGCCGAACGGACGCTCCACGGGGCGTGGCGGCAAGCGCGCGTCAGGTATGAAGAGGCGGTGCTGGGCGACCGGATGGAAGAAGCCCTCGCGGCCCTCGCTTCCATGCGGGACGCCATCAACGGATTTTTCGACGCGGTGCTGGTCATGGTCGACGACGAAGCCGTTCGCCGCAACCGACTGGCGCTCCTCGCCTCCATCGCGGATGACATTCGGTCATTTGCGGACTTCTCCAGGCTTGTGATTTGAGTCCGCAAGCCGCGCATCCGTGCAAAATCCGGGAACGGGCCGGAAGGTGAAAAGCATGGAACCCTTGGTGACCGTCCACGTCGTATCGGATGCCGCCGGGGAAACGGGCGAACACGCGGTGCGCGCCGCCGCGGCCCAGTTTCCCGGCGGGGCGGTGGCGATCCGCCGCTCGGGATTCGTCCAGAGCCGGGAAGCGGTCGACCGCGTGCTGGAGGAAGCGCAGGGCGGCCGTTCGGTCATCGTCTACACGTTGGTTGTTCCGGAACTCAGAAACTATCTGATCCGACGGGCCCGCAGGATGGGGATTCCGGTCATCGACCTGCTCGGGCCTTTGCTGGAAACCCTCGAACAAACGCTGGGCAAATCGCGCAACGAACCCGGCCTTCTGCACACCCTGAACGCCGAGTATTTCCGCAAGGTCGAGGCCATCGAGTTCGCCGTCCGCTATGACGACGCGCGCGATCCTTCCGGCATCCTGAAAGCCGACATCGTGCTTATCGGCGTCTCCCGCACGTCCAAGACGCCCCTTTCCATGGTGCTGGCCAACAAGATGTTCAAGGTGGCCAACGTGCCCCTTGTTCCTGAACTTGAACCGCCGCCCGAGCTGTTCGCCGTGCCCAGCCGGAATGTGGTCGGCCTGACCATCCGCCCCGAAGCGCTTAACGCCATCCGCAAGGAGCGGCTGAAGGCGCTCGGCCTGCCGGACGACGCCGCCTATGCCAAGCCGGAGAGGATCGAGCAGGAACTGGAATATGCCCGCGAGATCATGAAAAGGATCGGCTGCGTGGTGATCGACGTGTCCAACCGGGCGGTGGAGGAGTCCGCCAGCGTCATCGCGGACCTGTTCCGGGACCGCCGGCCGGGCTGAAGTTTCGGGAAGCGTGCCGGCGGACCTGAGGGATGTACGGCGCGTGGAATGACTCCCGCCTGCCTTTCCGAGCGGATACATAAAGAACCCGGTTTCCGGCGCCATCCGGGTTTTCCGGGTTCGACAGCCCTGCGAAGATCTCGCGCGCCGGTCCCAAGTTTTGTAACTAGGAAAAATGGTGGTTCCCGCGAAAATAGTCGCGTAGGTGCTTGACTTTCAGACGTTTTCACGATATATTTCTCGTTTTGCCGGGAAAGTTGAAGGATTTTTGTCTCAATGATCGTATATAATATTACGGTGAACTTTTGCCGTCCATGATCGCGCACCGTCGCCCGAACGCCGCCGGATGCGGCCGTTGCGGGAAAGTATCGGAGGGATCAGCCGGGGAGGCAGGAAAAGCGTCCGCCGAAACGAATAGTATTACGTGCGCGTACTACAGGGTGGACGATGGATATGAAACAGGGCCTCATTCCCCAGCAGATCATAGACGAGGTACTGCTTCGCACGGACATCGCCGAAATCGTGGGGCGGCACGTGCATTTGTCCAGGCAAGGCAAGTACCTTAAGGGCCTTTGTCCGTTCCATTCGGAGAAGACGCCGTCGTTCACCGTCACGCCCGAAAAACGGATTTTCTATTGTTACGGGTGCGGGAAAGGCGGCCACGTCATTCGCTTCGTCATGGACATGGACGGACTCACGTTTCCGGAAGCCGTCCGGAAGCTGGCCGAAGAGGCGGGCATTCCGGTCACCTGGGAGGCGGCCCGAAAGGACGAGCCTTCTCCGCGCGACAGAGAGCGGGAGCTGATGTTCCGCGCCCACGCGCACGCGCAAAAGTTGTATCGCCACATTCTTCTGAATACCGACGCGGGGCGGCCGGCCATGGCCTATCTTCGTTCGCGCGGATTTACCGACCGGATGATCGAAGCCTTCGGGATCGGATACGCGCCGGACCGCCGGGACACGCTGGTCCGGTCGCTCCAGCTTCAGGGGATTCCGCCGGAGCTGATGGAGCGGGCCGGACTGGTTGCACGCAGGCAGGAGGGCGATTTTGCCGATCGCTTCCGGGATCGGATCATGTTTCCGATCACCGACACCCAGGGGCGCGTGATCGCGTTTGCCGGACGCCTGCTGGGAGACGGTCAGCCCAAGTATCTCAATTCGCCGGAGACGCCGCTGTTCAGCAAGAGCCGCGTGCTTTACCGGCTTCCGGAAGCGCGGGCGGCGATCCGCAAGACAAAGCGGGTGGTGTTGTTCGAAGGGTACGTGGATTGCATCATGGCGTGGTCGGCCGGCGTCGACAACGGCGTGGCCACAATGGGAACGGCGCTCACGGCGGAACATGCCGCCCTGCTCAGGCGCTACGCCGAGGAAGCGGTGATTTGCTACGATGGCGACGACGCCGGGCAGGCCGCCGCCCAGAAATGCATTCCGCTGCTCGAAGGCGCCGGACTTGGCGTCCGAGTGGCGATGCTGCCGGGACGCACGGATCCGGACGAATACATCGGCAGGAACGGCGCCGAGGCTTTCCGGCGGAATGTTCTGGACGCCGCAGTGTCGGCGGCGAAATTTCAGCTTATAACTTTAAGGAAATCCCATATACTGCAAGATGAAGACGGAAAAATCCGCTACCTGCGCGATGCGGTCCGCATCGTCGCGCAGCGCGATTCTCCGACGGAACGGGAAATGCTCCTTAAGGAGCTGTCCCGGGAGTTCGATGTTTCCCTGGAGACGCTCAAGCAGGAATGCCTCCTCTACCGGCGAAATCGCGTTTCAAGCCCGCGTGCCGGGGATATTCCCCGCAAAATGTGGAATAATGAAGGGAATGGAAAGCGCGCCGCTTCCGGGCATCCCTCCTTGCCGCCTGCCCATGTGCAGGCGGAACGCCGGCTGATCGCCTGGATGCTCGCCGACCGGGAAGTCGCCGCCGCGGTGGAGCGACGGGTGGGAAGCGACTTTCACGTGCCGGAACACGCGGCGCTGGCCGCATGTCTATACACGTTTTATGCGCAAGGAAAAGAGCCGGATACCGGACTTTTCCTGGCTTCCCTGGAAGACGATGGACTGGAACGGCTGGCCAGTGAAATCGCGCTGGAAGATCCCCCGTACGACGACCGGGCCCTGGAGGATTGCCTGCGCACCGTCAGCCGGGCTTTTTTGACCCGGGAAATCGAGCGCAAGAAAGAGGAAATGCTGAGGGCGGAAAGAGCGGGGGACATTTTGCAAGCCGCACAGATTGCGAATGAGATTATTGCCCTGGAGAAGCAGCGGAAAGAGACATAGAATTCCGCGTTCCCAGGGAGGAGGGAGTCGGCCATGACGAACGATCTGCAGCCCGGAACGGAATCGGAAGCGACCCTGGAGCAGGTCAAGGCTCAGCTTGTGGAGCAGGGCAAAAAGAAGGGTGCCCTGACGTATAAAGATATCATGGAAAAGTTGTCTCCGTTCGAACAGGAACCCGAACAGATCGACGACTTTTTCGAACAGCTGGCGGATCTGGGCATCGATGTCGTCAATGAACACGAAGACCTTGAAGGACAGGACGGGGACAGCCACGAGGACTTCAACTTTGACGACGACCTGTCTCTGCCGCCCGGCATCAAGATCAACGATCCGGTCCGCATGTACCTGAAGGAGATCGGCCGCGTGCCGCTCTTGGACGCGGACGACGAAATCGAGCTGGCGAAGAAGATCAAGCAGGGCGGTCCGGAAGGCGAGGAAGCCAAGAAGCGTCTGGCGGAGGCGAACCTGAGGCTCGTCGTCAGCATCGCCAAGCGTTACGTGGGTCGCGGGATGCTGTTCCTGGATCTGATCCAGGAAGGCAACATGGGGCTGCTGAAGGCCGTCGAAAAATTTGACCACAACAAAGGCTTCAAGTTCAGCACCTACGCCACTTGGTGGATTCGCCAGGCCATCACCCGGGCGATTGCCGACCAGGCGCGTACGATCCGCATTCCGGTCCATATGGTGGAGACGATCAACAAGCTGATCCGGGTGTCCCGGCAGCTCCTCCAAGAATTGGGCCGCGAACCGACGCCGGAGGAAATCGCCGAGCATATGGACATGAGCGTCGAGAAGGTTCGCGAAATCATGAAAATCGCGCAGGAGCCGGTGTCGCTGGAAACGCCCATCGGCGAGGAAGACGACTCTCATCTCGGCGACTTCATCGAAGATCAGGAAGCGTTGGCGCCGGCCGACGCTGCGGCGTACGAACTCTTGAAGGAGCAGCTGGAGGACGTCCTGGACACCCTCACCGAGCGGGAGGAAAACGTGTTGCGCCTCCGCTTCGGGCTTGACGACGGCAGATCCCGCACCCTGGAAGAAGTGGGCAAAGTCTTCGGCGTCACCCGCGAACGGATTCGCCAGATCGAGGCGAAGGCTTTGCGCAAACTTCGCCATCCGAGCCGGAGCAAACGTCTGAAAGATTTCCTGGAATAACGCCCGCCGCGCCGGCGGCGGATTGCCTGCGACCTTCCGCCCGGACGGCGGGAAGGTCTTTTTGTTTCGGAGGCGTTCTCCCTTTGCGCCGGTGACGGTTTCTTTGCAGGCGGCTCTTTTCCTCCGGTGCCGGACTCCTTTTTGTTCCGAAACGGCTCCGATGATCCGGAGCCGAACTCCTTCGTTCCGGAAACGGACGAAAGCAGGGGGCGGTGCGCCATGACCCCGGAAGAGGCCAAGCGCAACGTGCTGGTCAGGGAAATCGAATGGTGGCGGCAAAGCAAGCTGCTGCCGGAAGCGTATTGCGATTTTCTGCTCAACCTGTACCTGAACGAGCCGCGGGATCGTTCCCGGCTTGGTTCCGCCGTCCGGCGGTTCGGGAACGCGAAGCCCCTGCAATGGCTGTTTGTCTTTGCCATATTTACCCTTATTTGTATTATCCTCTTGTATTTTAGCGCTTTTTCGTACGTCTTGCAAATGGTTCTTGCCGCCGCCACCACTCTGGTCCTGCTGGCGCTGGCGGTCCGGCGGCGGGGACGGGCGCCGCTCGGCGCGCAATTCGCCCTCGGAACCGCCATGCTCATACCGCCGGTTGCGGGGTTGGCCGTGCTGGATTCGGCGGGATGGCTGAACAACGGCGGCCTGGCGGCGTTGCTTTTCGTCTGCGCTGTGTTCTGGATCGCCTGCGGCGTCGCTTTCCGGCTGGCGATCCTGCAGGCGGGCGGGCTTCTGCTCGCCATGGGAGGGTATGCCCTGCTTCTGGCCGATCGCCTGGATGGGCCGGGCTGGTTGGAAGTACAGCTTTGCTGGGTACCGCTGGCCATCTTGTTTGCCTGGCTGAGTTGGTTTCTGCACGACCGGGTGCCCGGTTCCGGCGCGGCGCTTTTTGGGGCGGCCCTGGTGGCGTGGCATGTGCCGGAAATCTATTCGGTGCTGGCACACGTGGACAGGCCGTGGGTCGAGGCGCAGTTTCTGGTGAAAACGGCCTTGCTCGGCTTCGGTTTGTTTCGCCTGCGCCGGCATTGGACGGAATGGGTGGCCTGAATGAAACACAAATCGGGGGTTGGTCCGGCATCCCGGCCGAAGCTTTCCCGGCGGCTGGCCGCCTTGGTCGAATGGGTGCCGGAGGGAGCCCGTTTCGCGGACATTGGAACCGATCATGCGCTGCTGCCGGTTTACCTGGCTGTGAGCGGCCGTGTCGCCGCTGCGGTGGCGGGCGATCTGCGCCCCGGACCCGTTCGGGCGGCGCGGCGACAGGTGGAAGCCGCCGGCGCTGGCGGCATCGTTTCCGTGCGCCAGGGGGACGGGCTGACCGTTTTGGCTCCCGGCGAAGCGGATACCATATGCATCGCCGGTCTCGGCGGCGCGCAAATCGTGCGCATTCTGGAAGCGGGAGAGCCGCGGCTCCGGGGAGTCCATACCCTTCTTTTGGCCCCGCAGGGGGCGGAAGACGCGGTCCGCCGGTGGCTGGCGGAGCACGGATGGGTGCTGGACGCCGAGCGGCTTGTGGAGGAAGCCGGCGTCATCTATACGCTGCTCAAGGCGGTAAAGCCGGCGGACGGGGCGGAAGCGGAGCGGCGGAACCGCAGGTTGTACGACCCGGCGGTCCTCGCTCCCCGCATGCCGGAAATTCCTTTGTGGCTGTTGCATCAAATGGGGCCGCTGCTCCTCAGGCATCCTGACGCGGCGTTCCGGCAGCTGTGGGAAGCGGAAGCGGCCAAGCGCGAGCGTGTCGTCCAGCAGTTGGCGCGTTCCGCATCGCCGGAAGCGGCGCGCAAGGCGGAAAGCCTGGAGAAGGAAGCGCGCCTGATTCGGGAGGTATTGGCATGTTTGCCCGCGGAGACATGATCATCCGCATGCTGGAACAATTCGCTCCCCGGCATTATGCGTTGCCGGAAGACAGGGACCGGATCGGCCTTCAGGTCGGCTCGGCGAACCGGGAAGTGCGCCGGGTGCTCGTCGCCCTGGACGTCACGTCCGCCGTCGCGGAAGAAGCGGCAAAGCTGGGAGCCGGGCTCATCGTGGCGCATCACGCCTTCATTTTCCGTCCGCTTGGCCACCTGAAGACCGACAGCCCGCAGGGGGCCGTGGCCGCCAAACTCTTGAAGGGCGACATCGCCGTCTATGTGATGCATACCAATCTGGACGCGGCGGAAGGCGGCATGAACGACTGGATGGCCGAAGCGCTCGGCTTGGCCGATTGCCGGGTGCTGGATCCGGTATACGCCGAACGGCTGTTCAAGCTCGCCGTATTCGTGCCCCGCACCCATCAGGATGCGGTGCGCGACGCCCTGTTCGAGGCGGGCGCCGGCCACATCGGCAACTACAGCCATTGCAGCTTCAATATCGACGGAATCGGCACGTTCATGCCGCAGGAAGGCACCGATCCGTTCATCGGCCGCCAAGGGGAACTGGAAAAGGTCGAGGAAGTCCGCATCGAGACGGTGGTGCCGGGCAGCGTGCTGCAGCCGGTGATCGCATCCATGCTGCGGGCGCACCCCTATGAAGAAGTGGCGTATGACGTGTATCCCCTCGAACTGCAGGGGCGTTCCGCCGGCATCGGACGGATTGGCGTCCTGCCGGAAGCGGAGACGCTGGAAGCGTTCGCGGAACGGGTGAAGCGGGCTTTGGACGTGCCGTTCGTCCGGGTCGTCGGCCGTGGGTCCCGCGGGGTGCGCAAGGTGGCGGTGGTGGGCGGTTCCGGCGGCCGGTACATGAAAAAAGCCCTGCACGCGGGCGCCGACGTACTGGTCACCGGCGACATCGATTACCACACGGCCATGGACGCCGAAGCGGCCGGACTGGCCGTCGTCGATCCCGGCCACCACGCGGAAAAAATCTTCAAATCCCGCTTGGCCGCCCGGCTGCGGGAATGGCTGGCGGCCGAGGGGTACGCCACCGAGGTGCTCGCTTCATCGGTAGAAAGCGATCCCTTTAGGGTCGTGTAAATCGTGCAAGGCGTGTTCCGCCGCGGGTCCGGCGCCGGACCCGCGGCGGCTATGCCTCCAACCGTTTCCGTTGCGTTTCGGACACGGCCGGGATATAATGAAGGTTACGACGCCGGAAAGTTTGACAGACAATCGCTCGCGGCTTCGGGCCGCGGGAGGAAAGTCCGGGCTCCGCAGGGCAGGGTGCTGGATAACGTCCAGTCGGCGCGAGCCGAAGGAAAGTGCCACAGAAATGGACCGCCGATGGCCGCCTTTCGGCGGCACAGGCAAGGGTGGAACCGTGGTGTAAGAGACCACGAGGAACACTGGCGACTTTGTTCCTGGTAAACCCCACCCGGAGCAAGACCAAAAAGGAACGCGGCGGCCCGTGCGGCTGCGACCCTGGCCCGGGGTGCGTTCGGGTTGGTCGCTAGAGCCGTCCAGTAATGGCCGGCCCAGAAAGATGATTGTCGCTTCCATACGTGGGAGGGCGGCATCCGCCGTCCGCGATACCACCGGAAGAACAGAACCCGGCTTATGGCAAACTTTCCGGCTCACTTCTCATCAAAAAACCGATAAACCCGCAAGGCGAAGGCCATTGCGGGTTTTTCGTTCGGGAAAAGCGCGGCATCGGATTTTTGAGCCCGGGGAAAAATCGACCCGGATGGGCATTCGCAAGTGCGGCTCTCGGGAGGCGCAAACGCGGGCGCTCGGCAAGCTGATGCGTCGGCTCCGGCAGGCGCCGGCGCCCGGCCCTTGGAAGCCCTGCCGAAACGGCTGCTACCCGTCGCCCGTCGGCGTAAGCAGAGACAGGACGGTCCGCACGATGCGCCGCAAACCGCCCTGCAGCCCATCCTGCCATTCGACGCGCCCGGCCGGCTCTTCGTCTTCACTGGCCGCCGTCATGCCCGCGGCCCTCTCCAGCGCCCGCCTAACGTCGATGACGCCGTGGCCGAATTCCGGGTCCGGGCCCGGCCGCCCCATGTCGGAGGCCGTTTCACGCAGCAGATCCGCGATTTCCTCCGGCGTCAGGGCGGGGTTCACCGCGCGCACCAGCGCGATCAGCGCGGCCACGTGCGGGGATGCCATCGAGGTGCCGGACAGAGCGGCATAGCGCCCGCCGGGGAAGGTACTGGGAATGTTCGTGCCCGGCGCCGCCAGGTCGATGTAGTCGCCGTAATTGGAAAAGTAGGCCCGCCCCGTGTCGGGGTCGGTGGCGGCCACCGCCAGCACTTCCGGATAGGCGGCCGGGTANCCCGGCTGATCCGTGTTGTCGTTGCCGCTGGCCGCGACNACCAGGACNCCGCGNCCGNNGGCGTACNNGATGGCGTCGTGCANANACGCCGCCTNCGCGTAATTGCCGAGNCTCAGGTTGATGACGTCGGCGCCTTGATCGGTCGCCCATATGACCGCCTCGGCCACCGAATAGGTGGAACCCGTGCCGGTGCTGTCCAAAGCCTTGATCGGCATGATTTTGGTAAACCAGGTCATGCCGGCGACGCCTTCCGCGTTGTTGACGGTGGCGGCAATGATGCCGGCCACATGGGTGCCGTGTCCGACGTCGTCCTCGGGCGGCTCGCCGGGGTTGATGACGTTGTATCCTTCCGTCAGGCGGCCTTTAAGATCGGGATGGTCGGACTGAACGCCGGTATCGATCACCGCGACGACGACGTCGTCGCTTCCCCGCGTCAGATCCCAGCCCCGCTCCGTGGCGATGGCCGGCAAATTCCATTGGTAGGCGGCGTAATACGTGTCATTGGGGGTAAAGCGGTCATCCGTCCGAGTCTGGGCCCGGGCACGCCTTCCGTTGGTCAGGTACAAGTAATGCGGCTCAACGTAGACCGGATTCCAGTTTTCCTTGAAATAGGCCATCAGTTCCTTCGCGGTTTTTGTCGCGGGACCGGAACACGTACACCGCCCCGAGACGGCCGGTTTTCCGGACCACCGTGAGATTCAGTTTCCGGCGCAGCTCAAGGATTTCCTCGTCCCGCAACGGCCTGCGGAACCTGACCACCACCTCGTCCACCGTATAATGGCTGACGCGTCCGTTGTCCTCTCCTTCGCGCACGGTGGTGTCTTTCAGGTTCTCCGGACGGACGGATTCGATCCGGTAGCGGCCTTCCTGCGGATACGGCACCAGCCGCATGTTGCGGCGCTGGCTGCGCTCCACGTCGCGGACGACGTCCGCGGCCACCAAGAGCATCATGCCGCCCAAGCGGCCTTGCGGATCGGGAATGCCCGCGATGAAATGCGGAACTCCCCCGAGGAGGAAAGACGGAGATTGCGCGGTTTTGCCTCGGCGCACAGCCTTGAGGACCGTATTCCAGTAATCGCGGCCCGGAGCGGGCAGCATGCCGGGATCGCGTCCGTCCGTCAGCGTGCGCCCGAAGCGCCCGGAAGCGATCCATACGGCCGTTTTCCATTCGGGATGTTCCCGCCGGACGCCGCGCAGACGTTCCAGGCGCGCCTTTTCCGGCAGTCCGGCGGTTTCCCGCAGCCAGCGGCGGGCGGCGGCTTCGCACTGCAGGCGGCACAGCCGTTCGGTCAGTTCCATGTCGCGGCTGACCATTCGCATCTTATATGCGGCTTCTCTTTCGGCGTCCGGACTCCGGTTTTCACGAACCGTTCCGCCGGGCGTATCGGGCCTCAGACCGAACCGCAAAGGGGCGGGAACCAGAAAAGGCACGATGAAAAAAGCGGCGGCGGCGAAAACGGCGAGGAACACGGCCGCCCTGCGGCCCTGCCTGCGGCGCATGGGAACTTCCTCCTCCGAAACGACGCTGTTTGTCGTTTATAGCGTGCTGGAGAACCGCTCAAAATATGCAGGGCTTCTTTTTTCCGCGGTACCGTTTCCGTTTCCGCGCCGTTTGTGATAGGATGTTGTGATAGAATGGAAAGAGACGGGCAGATTGCGGGAGTGGAGGGACGCGCGGGCATGAACGCTTCGATGGACCCCCGGCTGGTGAAGGAACTGCTCCTGGCCGGTTGGACGGCCGTCCGGCCCGGGGAGCGCAAGGCAGCCGATCCGTTCATGCTTTCGCTTCCGGCCGGCGTGAGTGGCGTGAGTACGGGTACTTTCGCCGCCGAGCTGGCCCGCCTGCTGTCCGGAAGCCCGCAGCCGGCGGCGGGATCGCCGCCGTCGCTGCCGCTGCACGGCTTGGAAGCCTGGTTGCATCCGAATGCTTCGACGGAAGATTCGTCGATGGGACCCGCATCGGACGGATCGTCCTATGAATCCATGATCCTGGAGGCGTCCGCCCGGTACGGCGTCGATCCCGCGCTGGTCCGCGCGGTCATCCGGGCCGAGTCATCCTTCCGCCCCGACGCCGTCGTCCCCGCNCGGGCGNCAAGGGGCTCATGCAGCTCATGGACGACACGGCGAAATGGCTGGGCGTGACCGATCCCTTCGATCCGCGGCAAAACATCGACGGGGGAACCCGTTTCCTGTCCTGGTTGCTCCGCAAGTACGACGGCCATCTGCTGCCCGCGCTGGCCGCCTATAACGCCGGGCCCGGCCTGGTGGACAGGCTCGGTTTGACGACCGACGGCGAAGTGTCCGCACGGTGGTCCGAACTGCCGGAGGAAACGCAGGCGTATATCGGCAAGGTGCTCCGTTACATGAGACCGTTCTGACGAAGCGGACGGATGCACGGGATCAAACGGGCGGTCCGCACCGCCCGCGTTGGTCTTTTTCTTTTGGCGGGCGCGAAAGGCATTGAAAAGAAAGGTGGCGATGGGATGCAAACGCTCTATTTCGATCACAGCGCTTCCACCCCGCCCCATGAACAGGTCATTCGGACAATGGCCGAGGTAATGGCTGCGCACTACGCCAATCCCGGCTCGCTGCACCGGGCGGGAGGCGAGGCCCTCAAGCTGATGGAACGGGCGCGGGCGTCCGTCGCCGAGTGGCTGGGCGCCAAACCGCAGGAAGTGGTATTTACTTCCGGCGGCACGGAAAGCAACAACCTGGCGATCAAGGGCATCGTGGGCGGCGTCGGCAGAAAGCGAAAGCATATCGTCACCTCGGCGGTGGAACACGCCTCCGTTTATCAATGCGTCCGGCAGCTGGAAGAGGCGGGGGTGGCGGTGACGGTCGTGCCGGTGGACCGGGACGGCCTCGTGTCCCCCGAGCAGGTCCGCGCAGCGGTGCGGGACGACACGGTGCTGGTCAGCATCATGCACGTGAACAACGAGACGGGAGCCATCCAGCCGATCCGCGAGATCGGCAAGGCGCTCTCCGACTGCCCTCATGTGCGCTTCCACGTCGACGGCGTGCAGGCCATCGCCAAAGTTCCCGTCGCCTGGAAGGATTGGGGCGTTGACCTGTACACCGGTTCGGCCCACAAATTCCGCGGGCCGAAGGGCGTCGGCTTCCTGCTTGTCCGCGAAGGCGTCCGTCTTGCGCCCTTAAACGCAGGCGGCGGGCAGGAGCACGGCATGCGCAGCGGCACGTCCAATGTGCCCGGTATCGTGGCTGCCGCGCAGGCGCTCCGGATTGCCATGGAAGGGGCGGAGGAGCGGCTGGTCCGCTGGCGGACGCTGCGCCGGCGCATCCTGGAAGGCGTGCGGGAAATTCCCGAGCTGGTCTACAACGGGTCCGAGCGCGAGGAGCTGCAGGCGCCGCACATTATCAATCTGTCGTACCCGGGCATGCGCCCGGAGGTGCTGGTGCACACGCTGGAGCAAAACGGCATCCTTGTGTCCACGCAATCCGCCTGCTCGTCGCGGAGCCTCCAGCCGAGCCGCGTGCTGAAGGCGATGGGATTCGACGACGCCCGGGCGGCCGGCAGCATTCGCATCAGCATGGGTGACGAACATGACGAGGCGGCCGTAGAGCTGCTTCTGGAACGGCTGAAAAAAGCGGTGGCGGAGCTTAAGCCATTGGCGAAAACGCGCTGAAGGAGTCGGACATGACGGAAGATTGGATCATCGTGCGTTTTGGGGAAATCACGGTCAAGGGGCGGAACCGCACCCGGTTTGAGGAGCTGATGCTGGCGCGGGTCAAGGAAGCCCTGGCGTCGTTTGGGAGCCTCAGTTACGACAAAGCCTACGGACGGCTGTATATCCGCCTGAACGGAGAGTCTTTCGACAGGGTGGCGGACCGGCTGAAAGACGTATTCGGCATCGTTTCCTTCAGCCCGGCCATCCGCACCGCCAACGAGCTCGCCGCCATCCGCGAAGCCGCGCTGGCGGTCATGCGCGCCGTCGATCCGCCGCCGCAAACGTTCAAGGTGTCGGTCAAGCGGGCGTACAAAGGGTTTCCTTACGACTCACGGGAAATGAACCACCTGGTCGGCGCCCACGTGCTGAGGAACACGCCGAATCTCAAGGTGAACGTGCACCAGCCCGAAGTGGAACTGAAAGTGGAAATCCGCGAGGAAGGCACCTTTGTCCATTGCCGGACGGTGCCCGCCGCCGGCGGCTTCCCCCTCGGCATGAACGGCAAGGCCATGCTGCTCCTTTCGGGTGGCATCGACAGTCCCGTGGCCGGCTGGATGATGATGCGCAAGGGGCTGGAACTGGAAGCCGTCCATTTCCACAGCTATCCGTACACCAGCGAACAGTCGAAGGAAAAGGTGATCACCCTGGCGCAGCGGCTCGCCTATTACGGCGGCCGCATGAAACTGCACGTGGTGCCGTTCACCGAACTGCAAACGCGACTGGCCCGGACGGGTTACGAACACCTCATGGTGACTCTGATGCGCCGCGCCATGCTGCGCATCGCCGAACGCCTGGCGGAGAAAAGCGGGGCTCTTGCCTTGGTGACCGGCGAAAGCCTCGGGCAGGTGGCCAGCCAGACGCTCGCCAGCATCAATGTTATCGGCCGGGCCGCCACATTGCCGATATTGCGTCCTCTGGTGGCCATGGACAAACTGGACATCATCCGTGTGGCGGAGCGAATCGGCACCTACGAAACGTCCATCCTGCCCTACGAGGACTGTTGCACGCTGTTCGTGCCGAAATCGCCGGCGACCAATCCGAATCTGCACATCGTGGAACGGGCGGAGCGCCGCCTGGGCGAGGAGATGGAACGCCTGATCCAGGAGGCCGTAACCGGCACGGAGACCATCGAGGTGACCGAAACGGAGCGTTCCGACGCCCCGCGCGCGGGCGAGGAACGCTGGTTCTGACGATAAGCGCACGAAAAAACTCCCGCCTTTGCGACGGGAGTTTTTTATTTGCGCATCCAACTCCGCGGCCGGCTTTATTCGCGGTTCTTTTCCACGGCCAATGCCGGTTCCGGATGTTCGGACGCGGAGGCTTTGCGCGCCTTGGCGGTGTTCACCCAGATGCCGGCCACGATGACCAGCGCGATCACCGCGACGGTGAACGGCCAGGTGATCATGGGATTGTGGTGGTGCAGGAAAGCGAGCCGTTCTTCTTCGAGAATCATCTCGGCGGCGGTGTAGGCGAGCAGGCCCGCGCCCAAATAGATGACCCAGGGAAACCGCCTCAGCAGGGCGAGGAACAGGGTGCTGCCCCAAATGACGATCGGGATGCTGATCATCAGACCGAAGATGATGAGCCACATGTTGCCCCTTGCCATGCCGGCGATGGCGAGGACGTTGTCCAGCCCCATGGCGGCGTCCGCGATGACGATGGTGCGGACCGCGGCGCCAAGGGAGGAGCCGGCTTTCACTTCTCCGTGCTTTTTGTCGTCTTCCACCAGCAACCGGAAGGAGATCCAGACCAGGATGAGGCCGCCGATGGCGAGCAGATAGGGAATGCGCAGCAGATACATGATCAGGATGGTCGAGACGATGCGAACCAGGACGGCACCCGCCATGCCCCAGAAAATGGCCTTTTTCTGCAGTTCCTTCGGCAGGTTCCGGGAGGCCATCGCGATGACGAGGGCGTTGTCCCCGCTAAGCAAAAGGTTGATAAAAAAGATTCCCGCCAGCGCCGACCAGAATTCCGCTGAAAAGAAGTCCAATCCTGACCCTCCTACGTGTCCATTCTATTGGATATACGGGTAAAAAGAAAGAAGGATTCAACAAATAAGCGATTCATTTTTCCGCATATCCGCCCCGGTTTGTACATACATATCGGCCCAGGGGAGGTGCGGATATGGCGGAAACCGGCGGTCTGCTGGCGATATCGGAGATCGCCCTTTTCAATCTGCTGCTCAGCGGAGACAACGCCCTCGTCATCGCCATGGCGGCGCAGCGGCTGCCCGCCCGCGACCGCCGGCGGGTGGTCTGGTGGGGGACCGGCGCCGCCGTGGCGATGCGCGTAATGCTTACGGCCGGCGCCGCGGCCCTGCTTAGAACGCCCTATCTGCCGACCGTGGGGGCCGCGTTGCTCTTTGCCGTTGCCCTGCATTTGCTGAAGGGCGGCCGAAAGGAGGCGAAACACGGCGGCCGGACCCGGCCGCACGCCACGCTGGGCGGCGCCGTCGGAACGGTGATCGCCGCCGACTTGGCGATGAGTTTCGACAACGTTCTGGCGGTGGCCGCCGTCGCCCGGGACAACCTGCCGTTGCTGATAGCGGGCGTGGCTGTGGGCATTCCGCTGGTCATCTGGGGAAGCGCGGCCCTCATGCGCCTGCTCGAGCGGCTGCCTTGGCTGATGGTGATCGGTGGAGCGCTCCTGGCATATACGGCGGGGGATCTCGCGGTGGACGACCCGGCCTGGCAACGCTGGATTACGGCGCTTCCGGAACCTTGGGTGGCCGCCGCGCCTTCACTTGCCGCCGCCGCGCTGATCTGCGCGGCGCTTCCCTGGCGGAGACGGGCATAGGGATGCGCGCAAATCCGATGCAAATCCCGCTTTCGGGACCGAAGTCTTATGATTTCGGATCCCGCGGGCTTGGAGACCCATTCCGTGACATTCGTCATGGGACTCCGACGGCAACTGGTTTTTCCCCCCATTTTCCTTTTACACTAAATATCAAACGGTTCGGGGGAGTCTATTCGGCATGAACAGGCAGTCGTCGTATTCCGTCGGCATCATCATCTTGGTTGTCGGTTTTATCATCCTTCTCGGCAAGCTCGGCGTGTTCGCCGTCCTGGGCGCCATGTTTTGGCCGCTGTTTATCCTCGTGCCCGGCATTTTGCTCCACGTGCTCGTCTTCGGCAGTGTCATCCCCTCGATCGCCCTCATTCCCGCAGGAATCCTGACCGTTGTGTCCGTTCTGCTGCTGATCGGGAACTGGTTCGGCTGGAAGCCGATGAAATATTTGTGGCCGTTCTTTCTGCTGGCGGTCGCGGTCGGCCTGTTCGAATACCACCTGTTCGGCAACTCGCGGTCACGCTATCTCTGGCTGGCATCCGTATCCCTCGCGCTGCTTTCCCTGCTGCTGTTCGGGATGACGCTGCTGTGGACGTGGGGGGCCTATCTGCTGGCTGCGGCGCTGATCGCTTTGGGCAGCTGGCTTGTTGTGCGCAAGCCCCGCCTCTGGTGACGGGCCGAGCCGGATTATCGCGATTGGCTCCGCTTGCGGTGCGGTCCGTGAAGGCACCGCTTGCTGATTAGGGTGCGACCGGACAGCAGGTCTTATTGCGGAAATAGCTGTCTTGGCCGCGGGGATAAATGCGGCAGCGTTTCCGCGTTTTGAAATCGACCGGTTTCTGGCTTATAATGTAGTGGATGCTGACAAACGTCGACAGACCGTCGACGTTTTGCGCGTGAAGGAAAGGCGGCGGGACCGCATGCAGCACCTGCAGCAATGGTTGCACGACCATCCGGTCGTTTCGTATTTCATCATCCTTGTGCTTTGCATCTATGTTTTCAACAGCGTGTTCAGGGCGGGAAGGTTGCCGCTCGCCAAGGAAATTTTTCTGTACCTCTTCATGGCCGCCGGCTCGTGGCTGCTGTGGATCCTGCAGCACGACCGTCTGCCCATCGTGCCGATTCTTGCCGGAACCGCCGTTCTGGTGCTGTTGGTCCAAATCCGCCGCCGTTTGACGCGAAGCGGAAGTTCCGGGACGCCGGAGGACCGGGCGGACGGCCGGGAAGCCGGAAAAACCGCGGCCGGCGGAACAACGCCGCAAGCGGCGGCCGGCGCTGAAAAGCCGGAAGGAGCCTTGGCGGATGGCGAAAACGCCGCGGACGGGCCGGCCAAGGCTCAAAACCCGGGATAATCCCTGCCGGACACGCACGCTTACCAGAGGTGCGCCGTACGCCCAGGTCCGAGAGGAGCGGGAATCGATGCGTCTGACGGACGCCCTGTTTTATTGGCTTCAGCTACGGCTTCTGGCCGACGCGCGGCCCGGCGATACGGCGGCCGAGGAATCCCTCGCCTGGTTCGCGCGGGTGCTCGCCGAGGACCACGGCCTGACGTCCTTCGAAATCACTTCGATGGACGACGACAAAATCCACATGTCCTACACGGTTCGGGAAGAAGCGCCCCGCACCGTCTGGTTTGACCGGGAGGCAGCCGAACAGTTGACGCGCGACCTGTACCCGGAATGACGAAGGCAGCACATGCCGAATTGCACGCCCTGGACGGAGATGATGCCCGGGGACCAAAGCCGTATGAGGTGAACCCATGAGTCAGGAACCCGCTCTGCCTCCGAGATCCGCGCGCCTGGGCGGCAATAAGAAACGCCGGCCAAGGCGCCGCTGGCTGCTATGGTCGCTTCTTGCGTTTTGTACGGCAACGGCGATTTTGGCCGCATATTATATATCCACGATCTACCGCGAGGCCAGCCAGGCCCTGAAGGACGTGGCGTTGCCGGAGCTGCCGGGCGTCACCGAAGAAAGGACCGTCGTGGCCAAGGAAGACCGCGCCCAGGTGAAGCCGCTGGCCATTGCGTTGCTCGGCCTGGATTACCGCAAGGCGACGGGTTCCATGAACACCGACGTGATCATGGTGGCGGCTTTGAATCCCCGGACGGATACGGCGACGGTGGTGACCATTCCGCGCGACTCCCTTCTTGAAGTGCCGGGTTACACCAACACCAAGGTGAACGAGAAATACGCCCGCTTCCTGCAAAACGCCCGGAACGGAAAGAAGCTGCAGGGAGAGGCCGCACAGCTGGACGCCATGGAGCAGGTGCGGACGTTCCTTTCCGCTTATTTCGGCATCGAGATTCAATATACCGTCGTGATCGATTTCCAAGGCTTCATCGACGTCGTGGACGCGGTGGGAGGCGTGCGCGTCTATGTCGACCAGGACATGCGCTACGTGGACACCGAAGACGGCACAAACATCAATCTGAGAAAGGGCGAACAAGTGCTGGACGGCAAGCAGGCCCTTGATTTTGTGCGCTACCGCAAATCCAACAACGGAACGCGGGAGTCCAGCGACTTCGAGCGCAACCAGCGGCAGGCCCGCGTGTTGAAAGCGGTCGTGGACAAACTGAAATCGCTGGGCGGCATCGCCAAACTGGACAACCTCATCCGCGCCGTCGGCGACAATGTGCGGACCGACATTCCCAAAGCCCAGATCACCAACCTGATCCGGACGTATTACGACATCAATCCCTCCAACATCCGGTTCCTCCATCTGGAAGGGACCTGGAAAAGCCCGTACGTTTACGTGGACCCGGAAAGTTTCCGGAGGGCGAAGCAGGCGCTGGAAGAGGAAATGAGTCCCGAAGGCCGGCCCGCGGAAGCGGACGGTGGCACCGTATCCGCCGCCGCATTCTGAGTCGCGCGGATCGGAACGCCCCTTCGGGCAAACTGTTCAATATCCAGATCCGAGGAGGAAGAACATGCCGAAAGCGGAACCGATGACCGTACTTCCGGAGTCCATGTTTCAGGTGCTCCAGAAGGAAACCTTCGCCTTGCTTCACACGCGGGACGCCGAGACCGGCGGACCCACGTCCAGCGCCATTTCGTGGATCATCGCCGTGGATCCGGCCAGACTCCGCTTCGCGGTGGACGCCCGGTCGCGGCTGGTCGGCAACCTGAAAGCCTGCCCGGAAACGTGCCTGACCCTGTTCGGGGACAACAAGGTGTACGCCGTGTACGGAACTGCCGATCTGTGGACGGAACGTCTGGAAGGCGTGCCCTTCGCGCTGGCCGGCATCGACGTGGAAATCCGCGAAGTCCGGGACGCGATGTTCTACGGCGCAAGGCTTACGTCCCTGCCGGAATACGAAAAGATTTACGACAAACGGGCGGCGGACCGCCTGGACCAGCAGGTGTTCGAAGCCCTGCGGAAGAAAGCCGCCCATCAGTCCAATTCGTAAGAAAAGACCTGGCCGGGCCATGGAGCCCGGCATTCCGCTTTTTCAACCCTGCTTTTTCATTCCTGGGAAGCGCCGCGCTTCGTTTGCGGTCCGGCGCCGTGCGCGTCGCTTTGGCTTGACGCGCCGCTTCCGTCGTTTTCCTGCTGCGCCTGCTGCGGGTCCTTCCGCGGAACCACGCTGCCCGGGAACTGGGGCACAAGCCTGCCGATGATGTCCGCCAGCTCTTCGGCGAATCCCGCAACCGGCCGTCCTTGCCGGATGTCGTCGCGGATTTCGCGGATTCGCTGCGCCAGGTCGATATCGGCGGTAACGACGGCCCTCGCTCCGTCGGGTTCCTTGCGAAGCGCTTCGGCCACGGAATATTTGATGGTCCCCACGCGGGAACGGTCCAAATGTTCCTCGACGTCGACGCCGACGATGGCGTATCCGCCGAACACGACGCAATTGGCGTCGCGCACGCCGGCGACGCTTTTGGCCAGCGCTTCGAGCCGCGCGGCGGGGTCCCGGAGGTCCGTTTCCGTAAACTCCGCTTCCCTCGCTGGTATCTCCTGCGCCCGCGGACCCGGCGCCGGCTCCTGGCGCGTGCCGCATCCCGCCGCGGTCAGCGCGCACACGGCGGCGAGCGCGAAGATCAACCGGAGTCGCCTGATATTTCCGGCCATACTGCCCTGCACCTCCGTCACTGGATGTGGCGTTAGTGTGGCCGTCTGCCCGCCAATCCATGCCGGGCGTGAAAGGGAGCCGCGATCGGGGCGGAAGGCCGGTCCCGGGACGGGATACCGTTTTAGCGGCATCTTTGCCCGTGGCGAAAAATGGAGTATGATGGAGGAAATTAACCTTACCCTACCCGCGGATCAAAACAAGGGTTTGAACAAGGGGATGCCCATGACGCGGCGCAGGTACATCCGGATCGTCTTGCTGATCGGCCTGCCGGCGGTGTTTGTCTTCTTGTGGTTCAGCGATCCAACGGATGTGGCGCAGCCTCCCGCACCGGCCGCGACCATGGTCGCGGCCGGTCCCGAGGACCGGCCGGCCGACCCTCCGGAAAGCGCATACATAACCGTAGCCCTGGTGGCGGACCCGCTGGAATTTGAGGCTTTCGGCGAGCTGAACCGGCGGTTCCATCTGGCGAATCCGTCTTTTCGGGCGGAACTGGTCCGACTGGAACCGAAATCCGCTGCGGAAACGTTTGCGAACACGCTGCCGATTGCCGATGTGTTGCTTCTGCCCGGCGAATCGGTGCTGGCCTTTGCCGTGCAGGGTTTTCTCCTGCCCGTAGACGATCTTCTGGTCGGCGACGCGGCCGTGCAGCCTTTCGAAGCGGTGATGGCGGGCGTCAGATGGAACGGGCTGGTGTGGGGCGTGCCTTTCGACATGGATCCCCATGTGTTGCTTTGGAACCTGGAAGTGTTGGACGCGTTGGCGGAGTCCCTGTCGGATTTCGGAGGCGGAGATGCCGCGGTCCGGGAAGCCGGGGAACCGGGAGGCGGCGCGCGATCCGTTGACGGCGGACATGCCGTGCGGGTGGATTGGGAGGCTTGGCAAAGACTCCCGGAAGCGATGGGAAGGATGGAAGGCGAAATCGCGAGGCATTTTCTGGCGCTCGACGCCGACGACCCCGGCGCATGGCCGGCCTGGTTTGGAGCGGCCACCGGTCTTGCGGCCGATCTTCCCCTTGGCGCGGCGGGCGAAACGGAAGAGGTGCGGCAGGCTTTGGAATGGCTGGCGAGATGGGGCGGGCTCGTGATGGAGGCTTCGAGGGAGGATGTCCTCGCGGCGGTCATGGACGGCCGGGCCGCGGCGGCGGTGGTGCCCCGCTCTGCGGCAATCCGCGCCGCGGCGGAAGACGGCGTCGGCTTGCTGGCGATCGACTATTCGGGCTGGACCGCGCCGTTCGCCTGGCCCAGGAGCCGCAGCTTTGTCATGATGTCCGGCACCGCCCAGGAGGAAGCGGCCCGCGCATGGATCACGGAAGCGACCGCCGCGGACCGGCAGCTTGGCCACCTTGCCGGGACGGGCAGATTGCCCGTCAGCCGCGCCCTGCTGCAGGCGAACACTTCCGCGTTTGCCGGTCTTGAAGGGGCTCCCGCCGGCGCCTTTCCCCACGTGCCGTCGCCGGAGTACGGCCCGCATCTTCCGCAGCGGCTGCTTGAGCTTGCGGAAGGGTGGCGAAAGATCGCCGCCGGCGAGTGGAGCCCTGAAGATTGGTTCGCGCTCAGAAGGTGATGCGCAACCCGATTTCCAGGACGCCGTCCTTCAAAATAACGTTTTCGGCGGTGATAAGGGGGAGCATCTGCTGCGGGTACAGGCCGAGATCGAACTCGCGCTCCAAATCCGCCCGGGTCGTGTCGGGGAGTTCGAATTTGTTGAACAGAAGCCTGTCGATATGAAAACGGATGGCGTTCACCGGGTCGTTTTCCACCGTGTAGTGGCCTTCGACGAACAGTTCCACGGATTCGGTTTTGCCTTCGATGGTCATTTTGTCCTCGTAAAAACGGAATTCGAGGTTTCGGAACCGCTCGTCGCGGCTGCGCAGGAAGTCGTTCATCTGGACGTCGGTGAGACGGGCGACGATGCGAAGGCCCTGAAACTCGATGGCGCCGGGCTGCTCCTGGAGCCAGGAGGGCAATTCGCCCATGGCCTGCGACAGGGCATCGAAATATTCCCGAATCAGGGGCAGGCCGTTCATTTGCCAGGATGTCCGGATATCCTGGAGGAGTTCGGCCACCTCATCCGCGTCGTCCCGATTGGCCAGGGCTTCATCCACTTCCCTTTGCAGGCGGAGAAGCCGTTCCCGCTGGGTCTGCAGGGCGAATTCCACCTCGGCAAGCTCTCTTTCGAAGGCTTCCAGCCGGCCGCGCTCCTCCTGAAGGATCCGGTAAGATTCCGCGTAAGCGAGCAAAATGTCCCTGTCCGAGCGAAAAATGTATTCCGCGAGCTCCCACAGGCGGAGCAGTTCCGTGAGAGACCCCGCCGAGAGGAAAGCCTGCCAGAGCAGCAGTTTGTCGCCCATATAGTAGGCGCGGAGCACCCGTCCGGCCTTTTCCCGCTGCCGTTCCATGGCGATTTCCATTTCGCCGATGCGTTTTTCGATTTCGCTCAGCCCGGCCATCGTCTCTTCCCGAATGGCGCCGATCCGTTCGATTTCCCGGTCCAATTCGGTCAGCGTCAGGCCTTTTTCGAGGAGCTGGCGCAGTTCTTCGTCGTAGGGCTGGGCGTGTACCGGAACCGGAATTCCGGGGCGTAGCGGCAAGGACAGCATGAGCATGGCGCTCAGAACGGCCAAGGCCGCCAGTTTCCGCATCCGGCTGGACAAGGCTTCGGAAGCGGGCGCGGCCGTTCGGAACCGGGAAATTCGCAAGCGCAACACCGGATTTGAGCCCCCTTCAGTCTTATCCTTTATCATAACATAATGCATATGTCCGAAGGAGGAGGATGCGGTGCCGGATCGGCACTTTTCCGATGGTTTTCATTCCGGGTTTTACGGACCGCGGCCGGAAACGCCCCTGGCCGCCGTGATCCGCGACGAGGTGCTGGGCAGCTCCCGGATCGGCACGGCGCCGGACGGCGCGCCGTGCCCGTGCATTCTGTTCCGCGACTATATGGCGCTGTGCCTCTATCATCCCGAATACGGCTATTACCGCAGCGGACCGGCACGGATCGGGCGCGGCGGGGATTTCTACACTTCGCCGCTGGTCGGAGATGTCATGGGCCGCGTGCTCGCCGGTTATATCGAGCGGATGGCGGGAGAACGTTTCGGCCCGGATGAGGCCGTGGACGTAATCGACTGGGGAGGCGGCACCGGCCGTCTGGCTGCGTCCATGCTGGACGCCTGGGAGGAGGCGGGGGTTTCCCGCTTCCGGGTGACGGTGGTCGACAGCCATCCCGCCCATCTGCGTCTGGCGGAGGAAACGCTGGCCGAACGAATCCGGACGGGAACGGCGCGGATGATCGGCACCGAGGAGGCGGACGCCGCGGACTGGAGCCGGAGTCCCGTCGTCATCGTGGCCAACGAGCTGCTCGACGCCTTTCCGGTAAGGCGCCTGGTGCGAGCCGGCGGGCGGCTTCGCGAGTGGGGGGTGCGCTGGGACGGGGAGCGGGCGCGTCCGGCTCCCTGCCTGACGGACTGCGACGATGAATCCCTCAGAGCCTGGCTGGAAGACGGCGCGCGCCTCATGGAGGGGCAAACGGCGGAAGCCTGTCCGGACGCGGAAGCGTGGCTGCGGCGCCTGACCGGCCGGCTGGGCGACGCCCTGCTCATTCTCATCGACTATGGCGACGAAACGGAGGAACTGCTGGCGCCCTATCGCATGGATGGCACCCTTGTCTGCTACCGGCGGCACACCGTCAGCGACGATCCTTACGCCGTGCCGGGGCAGCAGGACATCACGGCCCACGTCAATTTTACCCGCATCCGCGGAGCCTTGACGGAAGCGGGGTGGGAAGAGCTTTGGCGGGGCACGCAAAAGGCGTTCCTGGCGGAACACGGAGCGTTCGGGCTGCTTCAGGCGCACGCTTTCACCGATCCGTTCCACCCTGCGGCGCGCCGGAATCGGGCGGTGGCGCGGCTTTTGGTCGGCGACGGAATGGGCGAGGTGTTCAAGGTGAACGTGTTTGGCCTCCGCCGGACAGGGACTTCAGCGTTCGGGCAAGCGGTCGGGCCGTGACAAAAGGGCTGCCTCTCCGGCCGGGCGAGGCCGGGAGACAGCCCTTGATTTCGTTTCGCCTTCAGATGTGCGCTCAGACCGGATTTTGCATTTCAAAAACCATCCAGTAGGTGAGCCCCAGGAACGTGACGATCATGTACGCCCAGAACGTGTAAAGGTACGTCCGCTCGGTGAGGTTCAGGTAGCCGAGCAGGAAAAAGAACGCCGTCTGAAAGAAGAACAGCAGCGAAAATTCGTACATGTTGCCCGCAAACGCCATGAGGGCGATCACCAGCGTAAAAAAGCCGAGCACCCGGAACATGCGCGCCACGAAAGTTTCCTCCTCCCGCATGGCTTGTGCGTCGTCCATGCGCCATGCCGAATGTTGCCGTAACACGAGTTATTATACCCTTTGCCCGTGCGGACTGTAAACGGCAAGAAGTGACGAAATCGCAAACTTTTCTTGTCCCCGTTTTTTAAGTTAGGGTGGCCGGAGCGCCGCCGGTTCATGCGTCCTCGCCGGGAGCGCGGTTCTTCACGGCGGCTTCCCGCGTTCCCCGCCGCCTGCCGCCCCGGCAGGTATACCCGCCGTAAAATTGGTTAACCATAGTGATATGCGATAGATTCTATGAACTCTATCATGCGCATAGACATGGAAACAGGAAAAGCGGATTTCACGGACCGGGGAGGTAAGGACAGCATGCCTGCGGCAAGACAGGATGCGTGGACGCCGGATGACGATCTGATTTTGGCCGAAGTGACGCTTCGCCATATACGGGAAGGAAGCACCCAGCTGGCGGCCTTCGAGGAGGTCGGCAAGCGCATCGGCCGCACCAGCGCGGCTTGCGGCTTCCGGTGGAACAGCTGTGTCCGCAAGCGGTACGAGGAAGCGATCGCCCTCGCGAAGCAGCAGCGCCAAAAGCGTAATTATTTGAAAAAACAGGGGCTGGCGGCGCTGGCGGAGGGAGAAGGCGAATCGGGTGCCGGCGAAGCCGGCGCAAGCGGTCTGCCGGCCGCCGGGGCGATGCCGCTGGACGCGATCATCCGGCACCTCAGGCAGTGGAAAAACAGCGTCCACGAAATGAGCCGGCAGAACCGCCAGTACGAAAAACTGCTGAAGGAAAAAGAGGAAGAGATCGCCAGACTGAAGGAAGAAAACGAAAAGCTGAGCCGACGGATCCACGAGGCGGCATCGGAACCCCGCCTGGACCTGGACAGCGACGATTACAAGGCGCTCCTTCGTCTCATGGACCGTGCCCGAAAGCTGGCCGTTCTGTCCGAAGGAGATTCGGGAGAAGAAAAGGATCCGTTCCGTATGGACGAAAGCGGCAACCTCGAACGGGTCGAATAATGGCGGACCAAGGCGGTTTCCGCGCCGTCCCGTCCGTCCGCGCGACGGCGCGGGCTTTTTTTTGCCCGCCCGAGCCCCCGCGTCTTCCCGCCTGGATCAAAAGGCCCACTTTCCAGGAAGGAATTTGGGCGGAAATGTCGAATGTGGTTGTGAAAAGGTTATCCCGGAGACGAACGGGAAAGGCGGGAAAGGAGGAATCGCGGCATGGCGGCGGTGCGGGATGCCCTGCTGTATCTGTACGCCGGTTTCGCCGTCGCGCCGCCCGTGACGTTTGCGCTGGTGTACTTTGCGGCGCAGTGGCGGACGGGCGACCGGAAGCGCTCCGTCCGGTTGGCCATGGACGTCACGACGGCTTTCCTGATCGGCGCCGTGGCCGCGCTCATCAACAATCTGACGAAATCGCGGTTCGGTCTCTGGCTCATCCTTTTGGTCATGCTTGTGGGTGCTGGTCTCTTGGGAGGAGCCCAGGCTCGCATGCGCGGCGAGGTGGATGTCCGGCGACTCGCCCGCGCCGTCTGGCGGATTTCGTTCCTTGCCCTGAGCGTGCTATACATTGTGCTGATGATCGCCTATTTAATCGCGTTCATAAGCTCCCGCGGATGAGGCCGGCGTCCGCCGCCCGGCCCGTCCGCGGGTTTTTTTGCTTTTGACGGGGAAGATTCCCGCTGGTACAATCGGTTCATGAACGATGGCAAGGAAACGGAGAAAACGATGGCGAGAAGCGGAGGACAAACGCCCATGAAGGTGATGCCGTTTTCCGGACCGGACGGCGATTCGCTGGCGGAACGCTTCCGCCGCGGCCATCCGGACGTGTGCGCCCTGTTCGGTCTCCATCCTTCACGCGCGGAAGACTGGCGCCGGCGGGCGGACCGCCTGGACGAGAACGCGGTGTTGCGGGCAGACCAGGCTCGTCTTGCCGCCGTCCTGGAGGCGGCCGGCACGCGCCACGGGTACGGGGCGTTCGCCGGACCGGCGCTGCGCAAGCTGCGGCAGCCCGGTTGTCTGGTGGTGGTCGGCGGTCAACAAGCGGGACTTTTCGGCGGTCCGCTGCTCGTTTTTTACAAGGCGTTGGCAGTGATCCGGACGGCGGCCGCGGCGGAGCGGATGCTCGGCCGGCCGGTGGTGCCCCTGTTTTGGATTGCCGGGGAAGACCACGATTTCGCCGAAGCCAACGTGACCCATGTTCTTTCGCCGGACGGCGGGGTTCGCCAAATCCGTCTGGACGGCGTGACGGGCGGCAGGCACGCGGTGAGCCGGACGCCCGTTCCGGCGGAGGCATGGGAAGACGCGCTGGATCGATTGGCGCACGCTCTGCCCGATTCCGCACACAAGCCCGTCCTGCTCGCCGGACTGCGGGAGACGGTTGCCGACGCCCCGACGCTGACCGTGGCGTTCGCCCGCCTGCTGGACGCATGGCTGGGCGGCGAAGGGTTGCTCGTCATGGACGCCGACGATCCGGAGATTCGCCGATTGGAGGGGGCCTTCTTCCGGGAGCTCGTCGAGCGCAACGGCGAACTGGCGGAAGCCCTGGCGGAAGGGGAAAGACGCGTGCGCGCCCTCGGCTTTGCGCCTCAGGCGGAGACGCCGGAGGACGGCGCGCATCTGTTTGTCCACCATCCAATGGGGCGGCTGCTGCTTTACCGCAAGGGGGACGGATTCGTCGACCGCCGGGGATTTTTCCGGGCGGATCGGGCGGAACTTATGGCGATGGCGGAGCACGAGCCGGAACGGCTCAGCACGGGGGCGCTGTCCCGGCCGCTCATGCAGGACTTTCTCCTGCCGGTGCTGGCGACGGTGCTGGGACCGTCGGAAATCGCCTACTGGGGCCAGTTGGGCCCGGCCTTTGAACGGTTCGGCATCGGCATGCCGGTGATCGTTCCGCGCCCGTCCTTCACTTTTCTCGAACCATGGACCGAATCGCTCCTCGGGGAGCTTGGGCTGACCCCTCAAGAGGCGATCTGGCGATGGGAGGAGCGACGCGCGGCGTGGCTTGAGGCCCGGGAGGAAAAGGGCTGGGACGAACGCTTCCGGGCGGTGCGGGAAGGGGTCGCCGCCCTGTATGACCCGCTGCTGAAGGAACTCGCCGCCGCCGAACCGGGTCTTGGCGACCTGGGGCGCAAAAACCTCGGCCGCATCCTGGAACAGGTCTCCTATCTGGAACGAAGGACCCGGGAGACATTTCTGCGCCGGCATGAAGCGTCGCTGCGCCGATGGGACCGGGTGCGCGCCGCGCTGCGCCCCATGGGCCTGCCGCAGGAGCGCGTGCTGGGCACGATCCATTTTCTGAACGCTTACGGTCCGTCCTGGATCCGCGCCTGGACGGGAGCGGAGATGGATGCCGACGGAGGCCATATGCTGGCCCGGTTCGATGCGGCCGACAAGACCGACAAGGAGGTTTGCCGGCTTGGATCATGCGAAAACTAAAGGGATCGTCCGGGATCCCTCGCTGGCTCCGGAAGGGAAGCTGAAAATCGAATGGGCCCGGGCGCACATGCCGGTGCTGGCCCGCATCCGGGAGCGCTTCGCGAAAGAGCGGCCCTTTGAAGGGTTGCGCGTGGCGATGGCGCTCCATGTGGAGGCCAAGACCGCCTGCCTCGTGCGGACGCTCATGGCCGGCGGCGCCGAAGTGGCCATCGCGGGCTGCAACCCCCTGTCCACCCAGGACGACGTCGCCGCGGCGCTGCTGGAAGAGGGCGCGGCGGTGTTCGCCAAGCGGGGCGTGGACATGCGGGAATACGAGGAGCTTTTGGTGCGGACGCTGGAAACAAAGCCGCATTTGATCATCGACGACGGAGGGGACCTGGTGACGATTCTGCACACCTCGCGGCGGGATCTTTTGGATACCGTCCGGGGCGGCGCGGAGGAAACGACCACCGGCATCCACCGCCTCCGGGCGATGGAGCGGCAGGGCGCCCTGCGGTTTCCGATGATCAACGTCAACGGGGCGAGGTGCAAGCACCTGTTCGACAACCGGTACGGCACCGGCCAGTCGGTGTGGGACGGCATCAACCGCGCCACCAACCTGGTCGTGGCCGGCAAGACGGTGGTCGTGGGCGGCTACGGCTGGTGCGGCAGGGGCGTGGCCATGCGGGCCAAAGGGCTCGGAGCGAAAGTCATTGTCACGGAAGTGGACCCGATCCGCGCCATCGAAGCCCACATGGACGGGTTTTCCGTCATGACGATGAAGGAAGCCGCCGCCGTCGGGGATTACTTCGTCACGGTGTCCGGCAACCGGGATGTCCTGCGCGGCGAGCATTTCGCGCGGATGAAGGACGGTGCCGTTCTGGCCAACGCCGGCCATTTCGACGTGGAAATCAACGTGCGGGAACTGGCCGCCATGGCGGTTTCCCGCCGCAAGGTGCGCGAGGGCGTCGAGGCGTTCGCCCTGCCCGACGGCCGCACGCTGTATCTTTTGGCCGAAGGACGTCTCGTCAATCTGGCCGCCGGCGACGGGCATCCCGCCGAAATCATGGACATGTCCTTCTCCCTGCAAGCCCTGGCCCTGCGTTATCTGGCCGAACGGCACGCCGGNNTGGGGGGACGCGTGGTGGACCTGCCCCGTGAACTGGACGAACAGGTGGCCAGGCTCAAGCTGGAGACGCTGGGCATCGCCATCGACGAGCTGAGCCGCGAGCAGCGGGAATATCTGGACAACTGGTTCTGAACGGTTAGTTAACCGCATAAAATATTTTTTTGAAATCCTGCTCCAGCAGCAGGATTTTTGTTTTTTGGGGCGAATATAAGGTCATGTGTGGGTAAAAGTGGGGGATAGTGGTGAACGATGGGGGAGGTGAAGAGGGCCGATGTTTTTGGGGGAATACCAGCACACCATCGACGAGAAAGGCCGGATCACCATTCCCGCCAAATTCCGCGAGGCCCTCGGAGCCGAATTCGTCGTCACCCGCGGGCTGGACAGCTGCCTGTTCGTCTACCCGATGGACGAATGGAAGTCGCTCGAGCAGCGGCTGAAATCGCTGCCCATGATGAAGTCCGACGCCCGCGCCTTCGCGCGCCTGTTCTTCTCGGGAGCTTCCGTATGCGAGTGGGACAGGCAGGGCAGAATCAACGTGCCGGCGCATCTCAGGGAGTATGCCCGGCTCGAGAAGGATTGTGTCGTCATCGGCGTGTCGAATCGTGTGGAAATCTGGGACAAGGCGACATGGGAATCGTATACTGCCGGGGCCCAGGCGTCGTTTGGCGAGATTGCGGAAAAACTGGTGGATTTCGATTTCAACTTCTGACCGTTCCGACCTTCGTGATTCGGGGCTGTTGCGGGCACGGTCAGGGTTTCGCTTTTGGAGGCCGGCATGGCACATCATGTGACGGTGCTCGGGAAAGAGGCGGTGGACGGCCTGAACGTGCGGCCGGACGGGCTGTATGTGGATTGCACCGCGGGCGCGGGCGGCCACAGCGAACTGATCGCTTCCCGGCTGGGACCACGCGGCCGGTTGATCGGCCTCGACCGGGACGAAACGGCGCTTGCCCTTGCCCGGGAGCGGCTTGAACGCTTTGGAGACAAGGTCGCGCTTGTGAAAAGCGATTTTCGCCGCCTGGCAGAGGCTCTCCGCAACGCGGGCGTGCCGCAGGCGGGGGGCGTGCCGCAGGTGGACGGCATCCTGTTCGATTTGGGCGTGTCCAGCATGCAGCTGGATGAGGCGGAACGCGGATTCAGCTACCAGCAAGACGCGCCCCTGGATATGCGGATGGACCGGTCGCAGCCACTCACCGCCCGCGACATCGTCAACGGGTGGAGCGAAGAAGAACTGGCCGCCGTCATCCGCGATTACGGCGAGGAACGTTACGCCCGGGCCATCGCCCGGCGCATCGTCCGCGAACGGCGGGGGGCTCCCATCGAAACGACGGGGCATCTGGCGGAAATCGTCAAGGAAGCCATCCCCGCGGCGGCGAGAAGAACCGGACCGCATCCCGCGAAACGGACCTTCCAGGCGATCCGGATTGCCGTCAACGACGAGCTGGGCGCATTGCGGGAAGGGCTTGGGCAGGCGATCGAATGCCTGGCTCCCGGCGGCAGAATCGCGGTCATTACTTTCCACTCGCTGGAAGATCGCATTGTGAAAGAAATGTTCGCGAAGGAGGCGGCCTCATGCCGCTGTCCGCCGGATTTTCCGGTCTGCGTGTGCGGCGGCGGACAGGGCAGGCTCCGTCTCGTGAATCGCAAACCCGTTATGCCTTCCGAAGCGGAACGGGCGGCAAATCCCAGGGCCCGGTCGGCAAAGCTGCGGGTGGCGGAAAAGCGGGATAGCGCCCGTCCGCCGGAAGCCCGTTCGCGGAAGGCGGAGGAAACCGAAACAGGCGAGACTGAGGGGGAACCGGAATGAAATATTACGGCAATCTGGCTTTGCAACCCGAACGTTCCGGCGAAAGCGCCCAGCAGCGGGGCGGGGTCCGCAAGACGCGGCGGCGCGCGCTGCCCGTGGGCGAGAAACTGCTCTACATACTGACCGTCGCGCTGCTCGTGGCGGTGGCCGGCGTGGTCATTTACCGCTATGCGGAAATCTACCAGCTGAACCGCGCCATCCAGGAACTCAAAGTGGAACACGAGCGCATGACGACGCAGGTGAAGGAACTGCAACGGGAGGTGGAGCGGCTGAAGGACCCGAGCCGCATCGCCGAGGAGGCGTCCCGGCAAGGGTTCATCCGGATCGATTCGAGGGGAATCGCCGTCGTGATCGATTCCAACCGGAACGGCGCCGACCGGAACGACCGCATCGCCACGGCCATGCGCCCCTGAACGGGGGCCGCAGGGCCGGGCGGAAGGCGGTCCTCAGCCGTTTTTCGCACAAAGAGGATGATGCGCATGACCCGGAGGGTGAAAAGAAGATCGCTTCTCCTGGGAGGGTTTATGACCCTCTTTTTTGTCGGATTGCTGGTAAGGGTATACTGGGTCCAGGTGGTGAACGCCGAATTTTGGGCCGAACAGGCGCGCAAGACCTGGATCGCCAGCGATACGATCCCCCAGGAGCGCGGCGTCATCCGTGATCGCATGGGCAGGGTGTTGGTGGACGACACCACCGCCTATACGGTGGCAGTCGGACCGGATATGCTGGACAAGCTGGAAAAAAGAATTTCCCTCCCTCGGCATCACCGAGCGGATCGTAGCCGAGCTGCACGACGTTCTCGGCAAACCGGTGCAGGATTTGCGCAGGCTGGTCGCCAAACGGAACGACAAGGGCGAGCTGTATCAGCAGGTGGAAGTCCGCAATGAAGGATGGAAAGTGGACCGGGAGGTCTACGAGCGGCTCTCCGGCTTCCGCGAACATCTGCGCCAGCTCACCGGACGAAAGGATGTTGGCCTCTATTTTCTTGAGGAGCGGAAACGCTATTTCCCCANCGGATCCCTCGCGGCGCACGTGCTCGGATACGAAAGCAAGGAAGGACGGGGGATCGGAGGGATTCTGCAGCTGTATTATGAAGAACTGGAGGGCAAGCCGGGCAAGATCGTCTACCAGCGGGACGGCATCCGCACCCGGTTGCCCGGCGGCGAGGTCGAGGTGCAGCAGGCGGTCAACGGCCTGAACATCACCTTGACCATCGACCGTGACATCCAGTATTTCATGGAGGAAGCGCTTAAAGAAGTATACGAAAAATATCAGCCCGTGGGCGCGGCAGCCATCGCCATGGACCCGAAAACCGGGGAAATCCTGGGCATGGCCAGCCTGCCGACTTTCGATCCGAACCGGTACTGGGAGGCGGATCCCGCCGCGTTCCGCAACAACGCCATCCAGGCGCTGTACGAACCCGGTTCCACCTTCAAGATCGTGACGCTGGCGGGGGCGGTGGAGGAAGGGCTGTTCGACCCGGATGAGACTTATCAATCGGGCAGTATCCGGGTGGCCAACTACACGATCCGGGACCACAACAACGGCGCCGGCTGGGGCGAAATCACGTACCTGGAAGGGCTGAAGCGTTCCAGCAACGTGGCGTTTGTCAAGCTGGGATACGAAAAGCTTGGTCCCGACAAGCTGCTCGAATACATCTCGACGTTCGGTTTCGGCTGGAGGACCGGCATTGAACTGCCGGCGGAGGAAGCCGGGGCGGTGACGGTCCGCAAGCAGTATGCCACGGAAGTGGCCACGGCGGCTTTCGGCCAGGGGCGGCTGCAGGTGACGGCGATCCAGCAGCTCACGGCAGTGGCCGCCATCGCCAATGGCGGCAAGCTGATGAAGCCGTATGTGGTCAAATCCTTTACCGATCCCCAGACGGGAGAAACCGTCCATACGGAACCCATGGTGGTGCGGCAAGCCATTTCGCCGGAATCGAGCCGGCTGGTGAGCGAATATCTGGAACAGGTGGTCAGCGACCGCCAGATCGGGACGGGTCGCAACGCCTACATCCCCGGCTATCGCGTGGCGGGGAAGACGGGCACCGCGCAGAAGGTGGTTGGCGGCAAATACGCCGACGGCAAGTACATCGTTTCCTTCATCGGCTACGCGCCGGTGGAAGATCCGCGCATCGTGCTCTACGTCGTCATCGACGAGCCGCAGGACGAGATGGCCGCCGGCGGTTCCGTGGCGGCTCCGGTGTGGAAGCGGATCATGGAACAGTCCCTTCATCATTTGGGCATTTTCCCGGAGCAGTCCGCGCAGGACATGGCCGCTTCGATGATGGCGGCTTCCGGGCCGGTCACCGCGGAAGTGCCGGATGTGACGGGCATGCGGGTGTCGGAAGCCAAGGCGGTGCTGCGCGCAAAATCGTTCACCGCGGAGGTGGTCGGCAGGGGAAGCGTCGTGACGCGGCAGCTGCCCGGAGCCGGCGGCGTGCTGCCGACTTCCCAGCGCGTGTATCTGCTTACGGAAGACAAGGGTTCCGGCGTGCCGGACATCCGGGGCATGCCGCTGCGCGACGCGCTGGAGTTGTGCGCCCTGCTCGAGGCCGAATGCGCGGTTCAGGGAACGGGGTACGTGGTCGGCCAACGCGCGGAACAGAAGGACGGGAAGTGGCGGGTGTCGCTGACGCTGGACCCGCAGGGACGGGACGCCGGGACCGGGGAGTCGTGGGAAGGCGAAGATGACGGTTCCGGCAGCGGCGATTCCGCACCGGCGGCCGCATCGCCGGGAACGGGAGTCGCGATGTTCCCGCACCGGCTTGACGTCGGCTAGTCTCCCACACCAGAGGACTCGCCGGGGACGTCCGGGCGATTTGTGCCCGCCATGCCTGCGCGGAGCCGGCCCAGGCCGCGGGCGGCTTGTTCTAACCCCCGGTCGCCGGGAATAGGCTGTATCAGTCAAAGCCTTCACCCGGCGCGAAACGGGGGGATATCCGTTGCAGCTGTCCCGGATCGCGTCGCGCAGGCGGCTGTACGTCGCCCTGCTCGCGACGGGTCTTCTGTTTGCGGCGCTCCTCACCCGCCTGGCTTACATCCAGCTGGTGAAAGGCGACGAACTCAGGCGCAAGGCGGAGGAATCCTGGCGCAGGGAAGTGCCGTTCGCCGCCAGGCGCGGCGAAATCGTCGACCGCAACGGCGTGAAGCTCGCCTACAACATCAGTTCGCCCACGGTACTTGCCATCCCCGCCCAGGTGCGGGACCCGCGGGAAACGGCCCGCAGGCTGGCGCCCGTCCTGGACATGACGGAGGAACGGCTGCACGAGCTTTTGACCAAACGGGAAAGCATCGTCCGGCTGCAGCCCGGCGGGCGGAAAATTTCGCTGGAGAAAGCCCGCCAAGTCCGCGAGATGGCCCTTCCCGGCATCGTCGTGGCCGAGGACAACAAGCGCCATTACCCGTTCGGCAGCCTGGCGGCCCATGTGCTTGGCTTTACCGGCATCGACAACCAGGGGCTGACCGGCGTCGAGCTTCAGTACGACGAGCTGCTCCGGGGAATCGGGGGCAGCGTCTCGTACCTGTCGGACGCGGCGGGGCGGCAGATGCCCGGCGCGGGGGAACGCTTCCGCCCGCCGAAGGACGGGCTTACCCTTCAGCTGACCCTCGACAGGACGATCCAGGCGATCGTGGAGCGTGAATTGGATCAGGCCGTGCTGCAGTACGAGCCGGACCGCGCCCTTGCCATCGCCATGGACCCGCGGACGGGCGAAGTGCTGGCCATGGCTTCCCGTCCGACCTACGAGCCTGATCGCTATCGGGACTACGATCCGGAAATCTACAACCGCAACCTGCCGATCTGGATGACCTACGAACCGGGCTCCACGTTCAAGATCATCACTCTTGCCGCCGCATTGGAAGAAGGAAAGGTCGATCTCAAACGGGAATACTTCTTTGACCCGGGGGCCATCGAGGTGGGAGGAGCCCGGCTCCGCTGCTGGAAGAAGGGCGGACACGGCAGTCAAACCTTTCTTGAAGTCGTGGAGAACTCCTGCAACCCCGGCTTTGTGGTCCTCGGACAGCGGCTGGGCAAAGATCTTCTTTTCAAGTACATCGAAGATTTCGGCTTCGGGAAAAAGACGGGCATCGATCTCAAGGGGGAAGAAAACGGCATCCTGTTCCGGCGGGAGCGGGTCGGCCCCGTGGAGCTGGCCACCACTTCCTTCGGACAGGGGGTGTCGGTGACGCCGATCCAGCAAATCACCGCCGTTTCGGCGGCCATCAACGGCGGCAGGCTGTACCGGCCTTACGTCGCCAAAGCCTGGATCCATCCGGAGACGGGCCGGGTGGTGGCGGAAAACGAGCCGCAATTCGTGCGCCAGGTCATTTCTCCCGAAACGTCGGCGAAGATTCGGGAAGCCCTGGAGAGCGTCGTCGCCAACGGCACGGGCGGCAACGCTTTTCTGGAGGGCTACCGCGTCGGCGGCAAGACCGGGACCGCGCAGAAGGCGGCGGGCGGCCGCTATTTGCCCAACGAACACATCGTCTCGTTCATCGGCTTCGCGCCGGCGGACGATCCGCGGATCATCGTGTACGTGGCGGTGGACAATCCGAAGGGCATCCAGTTCGGCGGCGTGGTGGCGGCGCCCGTTGTGCGGAACATTCTGGCGGACGCGCTGCCGTACCTGGGCGTCGCGCCCCGCCAGGGCCAGCTGGAGAAAAAGCTCCGTTTCGGCGAAACGCCGACGGTGACCGTGCCGAATCTGACGGGCAAGACGGTATCCGATCTGTATGAAGATCTGAACATGAATTTCCGGCTGGCCGCTTCCGGCCGGGGCGACACCGTGATCCGTCAGGCGCCGGCCGCGGGCGCGCGGGTGCCGAAGGGCTCCGTGATCCGGATCTATCTGGGGGACGAAGACGGCGGGAACGGAAAGAACCGTCCGGCGCCGCGCGGGTCCGCTTGAACGGGGCTTGCGTTTGCCGGATAATGGGTGTGCGTTGCAAATTTTGCGCAAACGGTCCGGGAAAAACCAGCAAGCGCCTGGCGCGAAAGGAGACCGACAATGGCGATGAAACTGGCCGATCTCGGCAAGCAGCTTCTCGTATGCCGCACGGTTGGCGATCCGCGGTCGGAAGTGGCGGGACTTGCCTCCGACTCGCGTCGGGTCCGGTCGGGCGATCTGTTTTTTTGCCTGCGCGGCCTGACGCGGGACGGCCACGACTACGCGGGGGAGGCCGTGGCGAAGGGAGCGGCCGCCCTGGTGGTTGAGCGCGAGCTGCCGTTTGCCGTTCCCCAGCTGATCGTCCCCGATTCCCAGCGCGCGCTGGCCCAGCTGGCCGACGCGTTTTTCGGCCGCCCGACGCGCCTCCTTAAGCCCATCGGGGTCACCGGCACCAACGGCAAGACAACGACCACCTGGCTGATCGAACGGATTTTGCTGGACGCGGGGGTGCCGGCGGGCGTCATCGGCACCGTGGAAATCCGTTTCGCCGGACGGAGCCGTCCCGCTTCGGTCACGACGCCCGACGTGCTGGAGCTGCAGCGGCTGTTTCGCGAGATGGCCGATGCGGGGGTCCGGCGCTGCGTCATGGAAGTGAGCTCCCACGCGTTGGAGCAGGGCCGCGTCCGCGGGGTGAGGTTCCGCACCGCCGTGTTCACCAACCTGACGCAAGATCACCTGGACTACCACGGCACGATGGAGGCGTACGCCGCGGCCAAGGGGCTTCTGTTTTCGCGGCTCGGCAACGCTTACGAAGACGATCCGGCGGAGCGGAGCTACGCCGTGCTGAACGCGGACGACCCGGCGTCGGAAGGTTTCGCGCGCCTGACCAGCGCCGAAGTGGTCACGTACGGCATCGAACGCGGGGCGATGGTGCGCGCCGTGGACGTGAAAGCGACCTCCCGGGGGGCGTCGTTCACGGCGGAGACGTTTGCCGGTTCGCGGCGCATCCACCTGCGGCTGGTGGGCAGGTTCAACGTTTACAACGCCCTGGCCGCCTTGTCGGCCGCCCTGTGCGAAGGCATTTCTCTGGAAGCCGCGGCGGCCAGCCTGGAGCGCGTCTCGGGCGTGCCCGGTCGGCTGGAGTCGGTGGACGAAGGGCAGCCCTTCGCCGTGGTGGTCGACTACGCCCATACGCCGGACGGGCTCGACAACGTGCTGCGTGCCGTGCGGAACATCGCGGAAGGACGGGTCATCTGCGTGTTCGGCTGCGGCGGGGACCGGGACCGGACGAAGCGGCCGGTCATGGGGCGCATCGCCGCGACGCTCGCCGATTTCGTATGGGTGACCAGCGACAACCCGCGCAGCGAAGACCCGGCGGCGATCGCCCGGGACATTGAAGCCGGAATCCGCGAGGCCGGCTGTCCGGCGGATCGCTACGCCTTGGAGGTTGACCGGCGCGCGGCCATCTTCCGCGCGGTTGAAATGGCGAAGCCCGGGGATGTAGTATTGATTGCGGGCAAAGGACACGAGACGTACCAGATCGTCGGCGGCGAAATGCTGCCGTTCGACGATCGTCTGGTGGCGTCGGAAGCGATAAGGAGCCGGATGCGTTGATCAGGGCGAAACTGGGAGACGTCGCCGCCTGGTGCGGGGCGGCGATCTCGGAACCGAACCGGGAAAACGAAGAAATCCGCGGCGTGTCCACCGACACGCGCACGTTGAAGCCGGGCGAGCTGTTTGTGCCCCTTGAAGGGGAGCGGCACGACGGCCACGATTTCGTCGCCGACGCCGCCCGCGCCGGCGCCGCGGCCGCCCTGTGGCGGCGCGGCAGACCCGTGCACGGGGGAAGCGACGGCCTTCCGCTGCTCGTGGTGGATGACCCGCTGGAGGCGTTGCAGAAGCTGGCGGAGCGGTACCGCACTACGCTGAAGGCGAAGGTGGTGGCGGTCACCGGCAGCAACGGCAAAACGACCACGAAGGACCTCATTGCGTCCGTGCTGTCCCGGCGGCTGCGCGTGCACAAGACGGCCGGCAATTTGAACAACCATATCGGCCTGCCGCTGACCATCCTGCGGGCGGATCCGGATACGGAAGCGCTTGTGGTCGAAATGGGCATGAGCGGGCGGGGCGAGATTTCGCGCCTTACCCGCTTGGCCAAGCCGGATGTGGCGGTGATCACCAACATCGGCGAAGCGCACCTGATGCAGCTCGGTTCGAGGCGCAACATCGCGCGGGCCAAGCTGGAGATCGCCGAAGGCCTGGAGCCCGGCGGCGCCCTGGTCGTTCCGGAAAACGAGCCGCTGATTTGGGAAGAGCTGGCCGCCTCTCCCCTTCCCGCGGGCGTCCGCGTTTTCAGGTTCGGGGAAGGAGCGGACAGTGACTTGCGGGTGCATGGCATCCGCGTGGATATAGACGGCACGGAATTTCGCCTGGCCTTCGGGACCGGGCTTGATGCTGGAGTCGTGCCGGCGGAGGAGGGGGAACCGTTCCGGTTGCCCCTGCCGGGCCGGCACAACGCCGTGAACGCGGCGGCCGCCGCGGCCGTGGGGAGGCTTTTCGGCCTGGATGCCGAAGACATCCGGCGCGGGCTGGCGGAGGCTTCCGTCGCCGGCATGCGCATCGAGCGCACGGCGGCCTGGAACGGCGCCGTCCTGCTCAACGACGCCTACAACGCGAGCCCGACCTCGGTGCGGGCGGCGATCCGCCTCGTGGGGGAACTTGCGGGATTTAAGCGAAAATGGCTGCTCCTGGGCGACATGCTGGAGCTGGGTCCCGAAGAAGCCGCCCTGCACGCGGCCATCGGCCGGGAAGCGGCGTCCCTCGGAGTGGACCGTTTGTACACGTACGGCAGATTGGCGGCGCATATGGCCGAGGAAGCCGCGCGCCTGATGCCGGAGGAGGGCCGGGTGCGTCATTTCGGGGACAAGGCCGCCCTGGCGGCCGCCGTCATCGAGGAGCTGGATCCGGCCGACCTGGTGCTGGTCAAGGCTTCGCGCGGCATGAAGATGGAAGAGGTGGTCCGATTGCTGCAGGCTGGACCCGTCGGAGTAGCTGGAGGGGAGGCCCATGGATAACACGACCGTGCTGTGGGCGGTCGGCGTTGCCTTCGCGCTGGCGGTGCTGCTCGGGCCCCCGTGCATCCCGCTGCTCCGCCGGCTCAAGTTCGGCCAGCAGGTTCGGGACGACGGCCCGGCGACGCACTTGTCCAAGCAAGGCACGCCCACGATGGGCGGAATTCTCATTCTATTGGCGGCCGCCGTCGCGTTCGTGCGGTTTTCCGACCGGGGGCTTTCGTTCTGGGCTATGGTCGTCGCCTGTTTCGGTTTCGGCCTGGTCGGTTTCCTGGACGATTACATCAAAATCGCGTTCAAGCGTTCCCTGGGGCTGACGGCTCTCCAGAAGCTCGCCGGTCAGCTCTTCTTTGCCGTTCTCTTTTGCTTATTGCTTTACCTGGACGGCCATCCCACCCATCTGGCGGTGCCGGGCACGGACTGGTCGCTGGAACTGGGCTGGGGCTATTGGGTGCTGGCCGTGCTCGTTCTGCTCGCCACCAGCAACGCCGTCAACTTCACCGACGGGCTGGACGGGCTTTTTGGCCGGGACAAGCGCCCTCGCCTACGGGGCGTTTCTGGTGATCGCGATGGAACGGATGCACCAACCCGCTTCCGTCTTCGCCGCGGCGATGATCGGGGCGGTGCTCGGCTTTCTCGTCTTCAACGCCCACCCGGCCAAAGTGTTCATGGGCGACACCGGCTCCCTTGCCATCGGCGGAGGCCTGGGAGCCGTGGCGGTGATGACGGGAAATGAGCTGCTGCTACCGATCATCGGCGGAGTGTTTGTGGTGGAAATGCTGTCCGTCATCATCCAGGTGGTATCGTTCAAGACGCGGGGCAAGCGCGTGTTCAAAATGAGCCCGATCCACCACCACTTTGAGCTTTCCGGCTGGTCCGAATGGCGCGTGGTGACCACGTTCTGGTTCGCCGGCCTGGTGCTTGCCGCCGCCGGCCTTATCTGGTACAAGGGGATCTGGACCGCATGAAATCTCTCGAAGCGTATCGCGGGCGGAAAGTGGCGGTGCTCGGGCTGGCGAAGAGCGGCGCGGCCGCGGCGAAGCTGTTTTGCGGCCTCGGCGCGGAGGTGACGGCGAACGACCTGAAGCCGCGCGAGCAGTGTCCGGAAGCGGACGAACTGGAGGGTATGGGCGTCACGGTGATCTGCGGGGGGCATCCCGACGATTTTCCCGCGGCGGACGCCGACCTGCTGGTGAAAAACCCCGGCATCCCGTATTCCGCTCCGCCCGTGGCGCGGGCCGCGGCTTTGGGCATCGAAATCGTCACCGAGGTGGAAGTGGCGGGGCGGCTCGCCCGCGCGCCCATCATCGGCATCACCGGTTCCAACGGGAAAACGACCACGACGACCTTGACCGGTCTTCTGCTGGAAGCAGCCGGGTTCAAGGCCGTGGTCGCCGGCAACATCGGCCGGCCGCTGTGCGACGCCGCTTTGGAAGCCGCGCCGGATGGGTGGCTGGTGGCCGAACTGAGCAGTTTTCAGCTGATGGGGACGTCCTCCTTCCACCCGCGAATCGCCTGTCTGCTGAACGTCTATCCGACGCATCTCGACTACCACGGCACCATGGACAACTACATCGAAGCGAAGGCCCGGCTGTTTGCCAATCAGACGGCGGACGATACGGCGGTGTACAACGCCGACGATCCCGTCTGTGTCCGGCTGGCCTCGTCGATCAAGGCGCGCAAATGGCCTTTTTCGCTGTTGCGGCGCCTGGATGAGGGTGTTTTTGTCGATCCTCCCTATTCCGACGGGACAGGCCCGGCCGCGGACGGGATCCACCGCTGGATCACGGCGCGGCGGGGCGGTGAAGAGATGCGGGTCGCTCCCGTGAGCGAGTTCGGCATCCCGGGGCGGCACAACGTCGCCAACGCGCTGGCCGCCGTCGCCGTCGCCCTGGCCGCGGGCGCGCCGCCGGAGGCGCTGCGGGCGCCGCTCACCGAATTCCGCGGCGTGGAACATCGCCTCGAATTTGTCCGGGAGATCCGGGGCGTTCGCTTTTACAACGATTCCAAGGCGACCAACCCGGCGGCCACGGCCATGTCCATCGCTTCCCTTTCCGGACCGGTCGTGCTCATTGCGGGCGGCAAAGACAGGGGATCGGATTTCGCCGAACTTCTTCCCGCCTTCCGCAGTCGGGTGCGGGCGCTGGTCGCTCTCGGAGAAACGCGGCACAAACTTCGGGAAACGGCGGCGAAGGCGGGTTTGACGAAGGTGATCGTCGTCGAACCTGAAACTGATGCCGCCGATACGCTGCGCCGCGCCGTGCGGGAAGCCGCTTCCGCCGCGCGGGAGGGCGACGCCGTGCTGCTTTCTCCCGCCTGCGCGAGCTGGGACATGTTCCCGTCCTTCGAGGTGCGGGGCCGAATTTTTAAGGAATCGGCGCATACGTTGTAAAAAGGGGCCCGTCCCCGGCCGGGGGTTGTTCGTCGCGGGAACCCGTTCCTCGCGGCCCCTCTCACCGGGCGGACCCGGCCCCGATCCGCGCGACGCGAGGTGTTCGCTTTATGGCGNNGGCGNCCGGTTCCCGTTCCCANCCNGANTTCTGGATCATCGCCGCNACGCTGGGCATTCTGGCCATCGGCGTGGTCATGGTGTACAGCGCCAGCGCCGTGGCCGCNTTNCGCGANTACGGCGACGCNTTCTACTANNTCAAGCGCCAGCTGCTCTTTGCGGCCTTTGGCCTCGCGGCCATGTACGCCGCCATGAACGTCGACTACACCCGCTGGAAGAAATGGGCCGTGCCCGGCCTTCTCGNNTGTTTCGCGCAGCTCTGCCTGGTGCTNGTGCCCGGCGTCGGGGTGGTGCGCGGGGGCGCCCGCAGCTGGCTCGGCATCGGTTCCTTCGGCATCCAGCCGTCCGAGTTCATGAAGCTGGCGATGATCGTGTTTCTCGCCCGGTATTTGTCGGAACGGCAGCGGGAGATGGCGTCGTTCATCCGCGGGCTGCTTCCCGTCCTGGCGGTGCTCGGGGCCGCCTTCGGCCTCATCATGCTGCAGCCCGACCTGGGCACCGGCGCGGTGATGATCGGCGCCTCGCTCATGGTCATCTACGCGGCGGGCGCACGGCTGGCCCACCTCGCCGCCCTGGCGCTGGCAGGTCTCGCCGGCCTGGCGGCCCTGATCGCCGCGGCGCCTTACCGGCTGCAGCGGATCATCGCCTTTTTGGATCCCTGGCAGGACCCGCAGGGGGCCGGCTACCAGGCGATCCAGTCGCTGTACGCCGTCGGGCCGGGGGGGCTGCTCGGCCTCGGCCTCGGCATGAGCCGCCAGAAATACAGCTACCTGCCGGAACCGCAGACGGATTTCATCTTTTCCATCCTCGCGGAGGAACTCGGCTTTGTCGGCGGCGCGCTGCTCATCCTGCTGTTTCTGCTCCTCGTGTGGCGCGGCATGCGGACGGCGATATCCGTCGCCGATCCGTTCGGCAGCTTTCTCGCCGCCGGCATCGTGGCCATTTTCGCCGTGCAGGTGCTCATCAACATCGGTGTCGTCATCGGACTGTTGCCGGTCACCGGCATTACGCTGCCCCTGGTCAGCTACGGCGGATCGTCGCTGACGCTTCTGCTTACGGCGATCGGCATCCTGCTCAACATATCCCGGTCCGCGAGGTGAAGCCCATGCGCGTGGTCCTTACGGGAGGAGGAACCGGCGGCCATATCTATCCCGCCCTGGCCATCGGTCAAGAAGTGCTGGCGAGGGAACCCGATTCGGAGCTCTTGTACATCGGCAATGTCCGCGGCCTGGAAAGCCGTGTCGTCCCGCAGCGGGGCATCCGTTTCGAGGCGCTGGACGTCACCGGTTTCCGCCGCTCCCTGTCATGGCACAACGTGCGCACCGTGTGGCGCTTTCTCGCCGGCGTGCGCCGGGCGAAGGGGCTGCTCCGCCAGTTCCGCCCGGACATCGTGGTCGGCACCGGCGGCTACGTGTGCGGCCCGGTGGTTTACGCGGCGGCCCGGCTCGGCATTCCGACCCTCATCCACGAGCAGAACGTGGTGCCGGGTCTGGCCAACCGTTTTCTCGCCCGTCATGTGCGGGGGGTGGCGTTCAGCTTTGCCGATTCGGAGGCGCATTTTCGCCGCCTGACCGCCGGGCGCGGGCGCGGCAAAGCCGGCGTCCGCCTGTTGCACAGCGGCAACCCTTGCGCCAGCGCGGCGGCGGCCGCGTCCCCGGACAAGGGCTTCGCTTCCCTGGGGTTTGCGCCCGGAACGCCCTTCGTGCTCGTCGTCGGCGGAAGCGGCGGCGCGAAGGCGATCAATGAGGCGGCCGCGGCGATGGTTCCCTTCCTGGACCGCCTGCCGGACGTGCGCTTTGTGTTTGTGACGGGAGAAAAATATTTCGAGGAAATTTCGGCGGGCATCGGCGGTTCGTCCTCCGCTTCGGAGGGAAGGCTCAAGATCCTGCCGTACATCCACAACATGCCGGAGGTGCTGGCGGCCGCTTCGCTGGTCGTCAGCCGCGCGGGCGCTTCCTTCCTCTCGGAAATCACGGCCATCGGCGTGCCGGCCATCCTGATTCCCTCGCCAAACGTGACGGGCAACCATCAGCAGCCCAACGCGGAAAGCCTGGCGCGGGAAGGGGCGGCGGTCATGATCCTGGAGCGGGATCTGACGGGCGAGTCGCTGTTTGGACATATCGCCGACATCATGCGGGATTCCGACCGCCGAAGGTCGATGGCTGCGGCTTCCCGCGCCCTCGGCAAGCCGGAGGCGGCGGCGCTCATCTACGAAGAAATGCGCAGGCTCACCGCGAACGCGGCGCCCAACTGCCAATAGCGACAAATATGCCATTATTTATTCGTTTTCATGGCGTTTATGATGAAATCGGTCAGGCCCCTTAAATCTGGAGTCCCAACCCTAAAATCTGCGGTTCTCATAGTCTTTCGTCAATTTACAGAGCTATGTGGAAACTTGAGCGATCCGACAGCTGCATCGCCCACTCCGAAAATCGGACCGGCGACATCCGTCGCAAACTTCCATGCATGCGGCGGTTATTGTAAAAGTCCATATATCGGTCAACGGCTTCATATGCCTCCGCAAAGGTGGCAAACTCCGTGATGGCCAACAATTCGCGTTCCAGAAGGCTGTGGAACGATTCAATGCAGGCGTTCATGTTGGGGGTGTGAGGCGGGATTCGCTCGTGCTCTAACCCGAGACGCTCGCACAAGTCCCCAAACAGTTCGCTCACAAACTGCGGTCCGTTGTCCGTACGGATCGCCGGCATGGCTTCGCCTGGCCCAACCCGTTTCCCAATGGCCCGAAGCAACGTCTCGCAAGCGTCCCGGGTGTCACAAACGGCCCCCCGATGGTNATCCACGATGACACGGTCAAACACATCGATGATGCTCAGGATGAAGAAGAACCGGTCTTTCCCGGCCACGTACCCATATTTGACGTCCATTTGCCACAACTGGTTGGNACCGGTCACCACCCGGTTCCTGGGCAGCCGGCGAGGGTGCTTGCGGCGCTTTTTCCGCTGGGTTTTCAGCAGACCCAGTTCTTTGCAGAGGCGATAGACCTTTTTCTTGTTCAGCATCAGACCCATTTCGTCGCGGAGACTTTGGGCCAGCCGTTTGTAGCCATAGACGTGCTTTTCGCCTTCCGCAAGCTCCATCAGCCATTCCTTGATCTGTTCGTCGCACACCTTCCGTCCATCCACGGTCAGGGAATATCCCGGGCAAGGGCGGCCCCTGCGATGGCCTGAGGGGCGCCGATCCGGTTGGCTTTCCCGGCGCTTGCGGTCATAGTAGGTGGAGGAAGCCAGGCCCGTTAAACGCAATACCAGGGCGGCTTTCTCCCCCTGCTTTATGAATTGCTCGGTGACTTCCCATCTTTCGCGTAATCCGGGTTTGTTTTTTTTAAAAGTTCGCGCAGCACCTGGATCTCCAGCTCTTTTTCGCCGAGCAGCTCCATGGCTTTTTGGCACTTTTCTTCGATGTCCTGCAGGCGTTTGAGCTCCAGAATCTGCTCGTCCGTGGAGGGAATGTGGTCCGGTCCCACTTCGTCGCGATACTTGCGGACCCAGTTGCGGATGGTTTCCGGACTGATTCCGTACTTGCGGGCCAAGACACCGATTTTGATGCCGGCCAGCGCTTCGCCGACGATTTTCAGCCGCGTTTCATGGAACGCTTTGCTGGTTCTCATTTCGTCCTCCTCCCCTATGAACAAGTGTAATAAAATTGGCGGGGAGGACTCCAATTTAATTAAGGGGCCTAGCACAAATAACGACATTTGTGCCATTATTTTCGAGAAGGTTGCCTGAAATAGCACAAAATATTCCATTTCAAATGCACAAAATGCTTTTGTTTCTTCGAAAAGGCCGTTTTCATAAAAAAATAATGGCATCTTTGTCGCTACTGCGGATGCGGCGGCGGAACAGCGACTGGGCGTTTGTCACTCCCGGCAGCGCCCCGTCATAGGATACAACGTGACCGCGGCGGTCGTCCGGCTTGCATTTGCCGACGGTGAACCGTGCTGCGGTGGCGGACATATCGCTCGCGCGTCCCCCTCGCCGGCCGAGGCGGACAATCCGCCTTCCCGGCGCGGAGGGGCAAGGAGGAACCTCGTCCATGTCCATTGAGCGTCTGATCGACGAGCTGAAAAAGGCGAATATCGGCGCCGTACGGCAAAACGAGCCGCTGGCCGAACACACCACGTGGAAAATCGGCGGTCCGGCGGATTTGTTTCTCATGCCGGAAACGGCGGATGGGCTGTCCGCCGCCCTGTCCGCGCTTCGTCGCCACGGGGTGCCGTGGCATCTGCTCGGCCGGGGATCGAACACGCTGGTGACCGATAAAGGCGTCAGGGGAGCGGTTATCAAGCTGGGGAGCGGGTTCGACTACGCACGGTTCGAAGGTTGCGACGTCGTGGCGGGAGGGGCCTTTTCCTTCATCAAGCTGTCGGTGCTCGCGGGCAAGGCCGGGCTGACCGGGCTGGAATTCGCGGGGGGCATTCCGGGTTCGGTCGGCGGAGCGGTCTACATGAACGCCGGGGCGCACGGATCGGATGTGTCGCGCATTTTCCTTTCCGCCGACATTGTATGGGAAGACGGCACGAAGGCCACCTGCGCGAAGGAAGAAATGGAATTCGGGTACCGGCATTCCATGCTGCAAAGGCGGCGGGGCATCGTGACGGAGGCGCGGTTCCGTCTGGCGCCGGGCGACCGCAAGGAGATCGCGGCGGCAATGGCCACTTACAAGGATCGCCGTCTGCGGACGCAGCCGCTGCAGATGGCTTGCGCAGGCAGCGTGTTCCGCAATCCGCCGGGCGACCACGCCGCACGGCTCATCGAGGCCGCCGGCCTGAAGGGCGCCCGTGTGGGGAACGCCGAGGTGTCCACGCTGCACGCCAATTTCATCGTCAATCACGGCGGCGCGACGGCCGAGGATGTCCTTGCCCTGATGCGGCACATCCAGGACACCGTCGAGCGGAAATGCGGGATCCGGCTGGTACCGGAAGTGCTGCTGCTGGGCGAGCGGTAACCCGGGGTGGAAATACGGCAAAGCGTTAGGACAGACGGGGAACGGACGGCTGACCGGTGAAGCGGGGGTGGACGGCTGTCCGGAAAGGTGGGCGGTCGGCTGTCCGGAAAGCGCGGACAGTCGGGTGTCCGCAAAAATCAACGGTCCCGACGGGCGGATGAACCGCAATCCGGCGGGAATCTGCCGACCCCCGCCCGGGCCGGTGTGCATCTCGCAGACGGGAATGATATAATCAAGAGGTGGCTCGACCGGGAGGTACGACCTAGCGACCGCATCGAGCGCAGGATCCGGTGCCTCGGCGCGTCGATCGGGCCGGTGCCGGACGAAAGGGAACAGCCAAGGGGAAGGGAGGCGCCGCTGCCGATGGAGACCCGCATCCCCGCGCTGAAGCCGGTTCGTCCGGAGCGGCGCCGGGGCGGCAAATTGGCGGCTGTGCTGGCCGTTTTGTTTTTCATCGTCATGGTCGTGCTGTTTTTGCAATCGTCGCTTTCCAAGGTGACCGAGATCCAGATCCGCGGCACGCGCCACGCCGATCCGGAGGAAGTGCGCAGAGCCGCCGGCGTTGAGGAAGGCGACTGGTTCCTTTATCCATGGGCTTCGGAACTGGAACGGCGGGTGCGCACGGTGCCCGCCGTTGAAGATGCCGTCGCCGTNTGGCGNTTTCCCGGCCTNNTNATNATNTGGGTNCNGGAATATCCCGAAGTGGCGNTGGANATNTCCCCCGCNGGNANNCTCGGGATCGTGCTGGCCAACGGGCTCGCCGTTCCTCCTGCGGGAACTCTTGTCCCGGACAAGCCTGTGCTGACCGGCTGGAATCCCGACGATCCGAACCGCCTTGCGCTCGCCCGGGAGTTGGGCCGGATTCCTCCGGAGCTGTTGAACGACGTGTCGGAAATCGTGCCGGACCCGTCCAACGCGTATCCGGACCGGATTCGGATCTACACCCGTTCCCGTTTTGAAGTGGTGACAACGGTGTCCAAGTTGGGGGAAAAACTTCCCTACCTTGATAGTATCGTGGAAAACCGGGAACCCGGACTCCTCACCCTGCTGGACGCGGACACCTACACCCCGTTTTCCGCGCTGCAGTCCCCTACCGAAGACCTAGAAGGCTCGCCGCCCGAGGCCGAAAAAACCGAATGACGTAAGGATTTGGGCACTACCAAACGGCCGAAAAGAATGATAACATTCAAGTTATGACCACAAACATCTCGCATTTCCGGTCGCTCCCCCGCACAAGGGCGAAATCCCAAAAAAATTGTAGAAAACAAAGAGGGAAAAAACCGCGCACGTGGAATTAAGTTAAGGAAACAGCCCATTTTCCCTGCACTTTCATCGTTCTCCGGGAGGTGCCACCGTTTGAGCAACAGCGACCTCATCGTCAGCCTGGACATTGGGACGTCCAAGGTCCGGGTGATTATTGGGGAAATCAGCGACGGGGCCATCAACATCATCGGCGTCGGATCGGCGGATTCGGAAGGCATCCGCAAGGGCGCCATTGTCGATATTGATCGAACCGTGCAATCTATCCGCAACGCGGTGGACCATGCGGAACGGATGGTTGGAATTTCCATCGACGAAGTCTACGTCGGCATCGACGGCAGCCATATCGCCCTGCAATCCAACCACGGCGTGGTCGCCGTGTCCAACGAGGACCGGGAGATCGGCGACGAGGACATCGAACGGGTCTTGCAAGCGGCCAAGGTGGTGGCGTTGCCTCCCGAGCGGGAAATCATCGGGCTTGTGCCNAANCAGTTTTTCGTGGTACGGCCTGGATTCNATCCAAGACCCCCGCGGCATGATCGGCGTGCGTCTGGAAGTGGAATGCACGCTCATCACCGGTTCCAAGGCGGCCATACATAATCTGATGCGTTGCGTGGAGAAAGCCGGCCTCCGCATCGCCGGCATCATTCTCATCGTCCCTCGCTTCCGGCATGATGACGCTGACCAAGGACGAGAAACAGAGTGGGGACCGTTCTCTCCGACATCGGGGCGGGCACGACGACGCTGGCCGTCTTCGAAGGCGGCAGCCTGGCGGCGGTGTCCACCCTGCCGATCGGAGGCGATTACGTCACCAGCGACATTTCCTACGGATTCAAGACGCAGACGGAGCACGCCGAGAAAATCAAGCTGAAGTACGGATGCGCCCGGACCGAGGACGCGGACAAAAACCTCAAGTTAAAGGTGACACGGGTCGGCAGCAACCAGGAAAGCGAATACAACCAATACGAGCTGGCGGAAATCATCGAACCCCGCGTGCAGGAGATTTTCCAGATGATCCGCCAGGAGGTCCGCCGACTTGGGTATCTGGAGAAAATCAACGGGTACGTCCTGACCGGCGGTTCCGTCTCCATGCCTGGAGTGTTGCAGCTTGCGCAAACGGAACTGGAGTCAAACGTACGTATCGCCGTTCCGGAATACATCGGCGTGCGCGACCCTTCCTACACCAACGGCGTCGGCATCATCCAGTACGTCGCCAAATACGTGCGGACACGCACGGCGGTCGCCAGCCGGCGGCCGGCAAGGGGCCGAAGTCAGTCGGGCGCGTCGCGTCCCGGTTTCTTGGAATGGGTGAAGAACCTGTTCAGGGAATTCATCTGATCGCCGCCCGCGTTTCTTCATCCATTCAAGTCCTTTGACGAGGGGAGAAAGCGCAATGTTGGAATTCGACCTGGAATCCGAATCGCTCGCCAAAATTAAGGTGATCGGGGTCGGCGGCGGCGGCAGCAACGCGGTCAACCGGATGATCGAAAGCGGCGTCAAGGGCGTGGAGTTCATCACCGCCAACACCGATGCCCAAGCCCTGCAGCTGACCCGGTCCGAACTCAAGCTTCAGCTGGGGGACAAGCTTACCCGCGGCCTGGGCGCGGGCGGCAATCCCGAAATCGGCAAGAAGGCTGCCGAAGAGTCCCGCGAAGCGATTTTCAACGCGTTGCGCGGCGCGGACATGGTGTTTGTGACGGCCGGCATGGGCGGAGGAACGGGCACGGGTGCGGCTCCTGTGATCGCCGGGGTGGCGAGGGAGTGCGGCGCGCTCACCGTCGGCGTTGTCACCCGCCCGTTCACGTTTGAGGGCCGCAAGCGGGCCATGCAGGCGGAGATGGGGATCGAAGAGCTGCGGGAAAACGTGGATACGCTGATCGTCATCCCCAACGATCGCTTGCTGGAAATCGTCGACAAGAAGACCCCCATGATGGAAGCCTTCCGCGAGGCGGACAACGTGCTGCGCCAGGCGGTCCAGGGCATTTCCGACCTGATCGCCGTGCCGGGACTCATCAACCTCGACTTCGCCGACGTGAAGGCGATCATGACCGAGCGCGGTTCCGCGCTCATGGGCATTGGCGTGGCGTCCGGGGAGAACCGCGCCGCCGAGGCCGCCCGCAAGGCGATTATGAGTCCGCTCCTGGAGACTTCCATCAACGGCGCCCGCGGCATCATCATCAACATCACCGGCGGTCCCAACCTGTCCCTGTACGAGGTCAACGAGGCGGCGGAAATTGTCGTCTCCGCGTGCGACCCGGACGTGAACATGATTTTCGGCGCCAGCATCGACGACAGCATGACGGACGACATCAAGGTGACGGTCATTGCCACCGGATTCGAGCCCAAACCTGCGTCTTCGCGCCGGCTGACGGGGGCGGGAGCGGCGCTCGAGCACGCCGCCGCTTCGGAGGTGCGCCCGGCCACGGGCCTTCGGCCTTTCGGCCACGGCACCATCTCGAGCGAACAGTTGGACATTCCCGCGTTCCTGCGCAACCGCCAGCGCAACGGGGAACCGCCCCGCAACGATCCGCGGCAGGACCGCTGACGTACGGCCGCAAATTTCCCCAAGATCATGCGCCTTTGTTCCTCACCCGTCCCATGCGGTGAGGCGCGAAGGCTTTTTTGTTTTCCCGGAATGACAAGGAACTTTCCGGAATAGAACATGAAATGAGATTTTTCGCGCCCGGCTGCCGGGAATCTTTCCCGTGGCGGCCCGCGCGGGCGACAAAAAAACAGCGAAAAAGCCCTGCAGAATTAGACAGACTCCGCATGGGCCGGCATGTATACTGGACTGGGTTCGATCAACCGCGTTCCGAAGGGTTTCGGGCGGGCAAAGGCTGGGGTCCGGTGTGGCGATCTACGCGGACGTCGTTTTTTTGACCAACTGGCTTGCGGACGGCGCGATTTTGCTCACCGCCGCCAGAATCGGCCGGCAGCGTCCCTCCCCGGCGCGGGTGGCCCTGGCCTCCGCGCTGGGAGCCGCATACGCGGCGGCCGTGTTTGCGGCGGATGTCCCGTTTCTTTACGGTTTTGCCGCCAAAGCCGCCGTCGCCGCGCTCATGGTCACCGTTGCCTTCGGTTTCGGCCATCCGCTTCGCTGGACAAGGCAGCTGGCCGTGTTTCTCGCCGTAAGCTTTGCCGTCACCGGCGGAGTGGTGGGGCTCGCCTTTCTGCTGGGTTCCGCCGATCCCCTCCGCCTAGCCGCGTCACGGGCGGGAGAAAACGGGCTGCTCCTGGAATGGCAACCGGCGCCGGTCCTTGTCGCCGTCTTTTTCGTTTTATCCCTCTGGCTGTACCGCGGCGTTTCGGCCCACGGGCAAAAGCGGAAGTCCCTGGAGGCGCATCTGGTGCCGGTGCGCATCGAAGCGGACGGAGAAACCGCAAGCTGCCGCGGGCTGGTGGACACCGGCAACCGGCTTTACGAACCGCTCACCGGAATTCCCGTCATGGTCGTGGAAGCTGCGGTGTGGCGGGACCGGCTGCCCGAAGGCTGGGCGGAACGGCTGCGCACGGAACCCGCCGACCGGCTGGTCGGCGAGCTGGACGGACCGCCGGACGAAGGCTTCCCCTGGAAAGACCGCCTGCGCCTGGTGCCCTACCGAAGTGTGGGAGGAGAGGTCCGGCTCATGCTGGCGTTCCGGCCGGACGCGGTGGAGATCGTCCTTCCGGACGGGCGCATCGTGCGGACGACGCGGGTGCTGATCGGCTTGGAGGGTGGAAGCCTGTCCCCCGACGGGGATTACCAGGCCGTCGTTCACCCGGATTTGGCCGCCGTCGGGGAAGCGCTCGGGGAACCGCCTCGGACAGCGCCTGGCGAGCCGCCCCGGACGCAGCCCGGAGAGCCAATCCGGAAGCTCCCCGATGAGCCGCCCGCCTCTTCCATCCGGTCCGCATGACAGGAGGTTTTTCCATGGTCCTGATGATTTCGTTCCCCGCGAAGTGGAAACTGCTGGTCCAGCTCACGCTCTACCGCCTGCTGATCCGGCTCGGCTGGAAGAGTCCGGAAGTGTACTACATCGGCGGCAGCGAAGCGCTTCCTCCACCCCTGACGCGTGAAGAGGAGGAATATCTGCTGGCCCGCCTGCCGTCCGGCGACGCGGCCATCCGCGCCATGCTGATTGAGCGAAATTTGCGCCTCGTGGTGTACATCGCCCGAAAATTTGAAAATACGGGCGTGCACATCGAAGACCTCATTTCCATTGGCACGATCGGTCTGATCAAGGCGGTCAACACCTTCGATCCCGACAAGAAGATCAAACTGGCCACCTACGCTTCCCGCTGCATCGAAAACGAAATCCTCATGTACCTGCGGCGCAACAGCAAAACCCGCACGGAAGTCTCCTTTGACGAGCCGCTCAACGTGGACTGGGACGGCAACGAACTGCTCCTTTCGGACGTGCTGGGCACGGAAAACGACGCGATTTACCGGAACATCGAGGAGCAGGTGGACCGCAAGCTGCTGTACAAGGCCCTGTCCAAGTTGAGCGAGCGGGAACGGATGATCATGGAACTGCGCTTCGGCCTCGCCGACGGGGAGGAAAAGACCCAGAAGGACGTGGCCGACCTGCTGGGCATTTCGCAATCGTACATTTCCCGCCTGGAAAAACGCATCATCAAACGGCTCCGCAAGGAATTCAACAAGATGATGTAGCCCTTCCGCCAGCCGGCCGCCCGGTCCGCCGGACCCGGAATAAAACCCCCTCCCCCGGGGATACTTTACAGTAACGCTGTTCCCGGGAGGGACCTACGCCTTGACCCGCAACAAAGTGGAGATTTGTGGAGTCGACACTTCCAAGCTTCCCGTCCTCACCAACGCCGAGATGNGGGAACTGTTCGTCATACTTCAGACCNGCGGGGAGCAGGAAGCCCGGGAAGCCCGCGAGAAGCTGGTCAACGGAAACCTGCGGCTGGTGCTCAGCATCATCCAGAGGTTCAACAACCGGGGAGAATATGTGGACGACCTGTTCCAGGTCGGCTGCATAGGTCTCATGAAAGCCATCGACAACTTCGACCTCAGCCAAAACGTGCGATTTTCCACCTATGCGGTGCCGATGATCATCGGCGAGATCCGCAGATACCTGCGCGACAACAACCCGATCCGCGTTTCCCGCAGCCTGCGGGACGTTGCTTACAAGGCCCTGCAGGTGCGGGACATGCTGACAAGCCGCCACAGCCGGGAACCCACGATCAAAGAAATTTCCGAAGAGATGAACGTGCCCCAGGAAGACATTGTGTTCGCCCTGGACGCCATCCAGGATCCCGTTTCCCTGTTCGAGCCGATTTACCACGACGGGGGAGACCCCATCTACGTGATGGACCAGATCAGCGACGAGCGCAACAAGGATTCCCGCTGGATCGAGGGCATCGCCCTGCGGGAAGCGATGCGGAAGCTGGGGCGACGGGAGAAGATGATTTTGTCCATGCGGTTTTTCGAGGGCAAGACGCAGATGGAAGTGGCCGACGAGATCGGCATCTCCCAGGCCCAGGTGTCCAGGCTGGAGAAGTCGGCGATCCAGCAGATGCAAAGGCATGTGAAAATGTGAAACGAAGCCGGGCCTCATGGTCCGGCTTTTCCATTGCGGCGGCGGGCCGTCCGTTTCCCGTTCAAGATTGCGGGCCCGGTCTCATATACATGGGGTATGGGCGAAGGGCGGGAAAGGCGGGGCGGCGGCATGAAAATTTCCGACTTTCAAATGAAGGACGTCATCAACATTGTGGACGGCAAAAAGCTGGGGCAGGTCGGCGATCTGGAACTCGACCTGCGCCACGGGCGCATCGAGGCCATCGTCATCCCGGCGCCCGGTCGTTTTTTCGGCCTTGTCGGGGGCGGCAGCGACGTCGTGATCCCCTGGCAAAACATCGTCAAGATCGGGGAAGATGTGGTGCTCGTGCGCCTTGGCGACGCGGCGGGAAGCGGACGCGGCCTGAACGGGGCCGGCGGCGATGCGCGCTGAGGGACGATGTGGTAAACTGACCTTGTCGGGGCAACCGGCCGCAACCTATGCGCCCATCGGAGGCGAGATATCGCATGGAACCTTTCGCGCCGGGTGTCCGTACGGAAGACGGCGGGCAGCCCATGTCCGATCCCGTCCCCGTGCTGGCGGCCTTGCGCCCCTGGCGGTGTTTCGCGACGCTGGAAGCGGGTTTTTCCACCCGCCTGGGCGGCTCGAGCGGGGTCCCCTGGCATTCGCTGAACACGGGGCTGCACGTCGGCGACGACCCCGGAGCCGTGATCCGCAACCGCCGGAGCATCGCCGGACGGATCGGCTGGCCGTTCGAGGCGTGGACAAGCGCCTCGCAGGTGCACGGCAACCGCGTGTACCGGGTGACGGCGGCGGACCGCGGCAGGGGGCGGGAACGGCAGGAGGACGCCGCAGCCGAAGCGGATGCCCTGATCACCGACGTTCCCGATGTGCTCCTTGTGATGTACTATGCCGATTGTGTGCCCGTTTATTTTTACGATCCCGAACACGAAGCCGTCGGACTGGCCCATGCCGGCTGGCGGGGTATCGCCCTGGACGTGGTCGGGGAAACGGTGCGGGCGATGGAGGCGGCTTTCGGTTCCCGTCCGGACCGGCTTTACGCCGCCATCGGACCATCCATCGGCCCCTGCTGCTATGAAGTGGACGAACCGGTGCTCCGGCGCCTCTTGCCGCTTGCGGAAACCTTGCGGACATTTGGCGGCCACGGCGCGGAAAACCTGACGGTGCCCGCACGGCCCGGCCGCACGGGGACAAACTTGAAAGAATTCGCCCGGCGGCTTATGATGAAAGCAGGAATTTTGCCGAGCCGCATCGAAATCTCGAAATGGTGTACCGGCTGCCGCACCGATCTGTTTTTTTCCCACAGGCGGGAAGGCGGAAGGACCGGCAGGATGGCGGCGTGGCTCGGCATAAGGCCCTGATGCCGAGGTGAACGCCGTTGACGCTGGCCCAGAACCTTGCGGACCGGCTCGCGGAAGTGGATCGGCGCATTGCCGATGCTTGCCGGCGCGCCGGGAGGAGCCGCGGCGAGGTGAACGTCATCGCCGTCACCAAGTACATGGCCGCCGACGAGGCCATCCGTCTGGTGGAAGCCGGCATCGTCCATATCGGCGAGAACCGCTGGCCCGACGCCAGGGAAAAGGCGGAGAAACTGGCGGGCCGCGCCACGCTGCATTTCATCGGAACGCTCCAGTCCCGCAAAGTCAGGCACGTGGTCGGGCGTTTCCAGTACATCCACTCGCTGGACCGCCTGTCCCTTGCCGAAGAGATCGAGACGCGGGCGGCAGCCCTGGGCTTGATCGTTCCCTGTTTCCTGCAGGTGAACGTGTCCGGGGAGGCGACGAAGCATGGCGTGGCGCCGGAAGAGCTGTTCCGGCTGGCGGAGGGCCTGCGCGGGCTGCCCCATGTCAGGCCGGTGGGGCTGATGACGATGGCGCCCCACGAAAGCGATCCGGAGCGGACAAGACCCGTGTTCCGGGAGCTGCGGCGGCTGCTTGCGGAGCTGAACGCGCGGGCGATTTTCGATCACGAACTCACGGAACTGTCCATGGGCATGTCCAACGATTTTGAAGTCGCCGTGGAGGAAGGCGCGACCTGGGTGAGGCTCGGCAGCGTTTTGGCCGGACAGGCCGGATCGGCCGGGGACGGCTCCGAAGGCGCGCCTGCTTCGGGCGACGGGGAAAGGAGCGGCGAATGATGGGCGTCATCAACCGCTTTTTGAGCTATTTCGGGTTGCAGGAAGAGGTGGAAGTGCAAAGCCGCCTGGCAGACGACCCGGATGAACGGGATCTCCCTGTCTATCCGCAGGAGTCTCGGGAGGTCCGCAAGGCTGGCAACAAGAACAACGTCGTCAGCCTCCACGCGGCGAAAACGATGCGCATGGTGCTTTCCGAGCCGCGCACCTACGACGAGGCGCAAGAGATCGCCGACCATCTGAAGTCCAGGCGTTCCGTTGTCGTCAATCTGCAAAGGGTGCGCCGGGAGCACGCGGTGCGCATCGTCGATTTCCTGAGCGGCACCGTCTATGCGTTGAACGGGCGCATCGCGAAGCTCGGACCGCTCATTTTCCTGTGTACGCCCGACAATGTGGAAATCACGGGAACGATTGCGGAACTCGAGACGGAGGAGATCGATTTTCCCAAATTGAGGTGAACCCGTGTTGTTGGAAACAATTGAAGATTTCATATACATGGCAGCGGATGTTTATTTTTACATGATTCTCGTCTACGTGCTCATGTCATGGGTTCCCTCTGCGCGCGAAAGTGTCATCGGCGAATTTCTGGGCAGGCTCGTGGAGCCGTATCTCCAGCCTTTCCGGCGGATCATTCCGCCCATTGCCGGCACCATCGACGTCTCCCCGATCATCGCCGCCTTCGCGCTTCGGTTTCTGGCGCAGGGACTCATCGCGGTGATCCATCTTTTGGTTGGTTCGTGATCCATGCGCACTCAGGAACTTTACGTCCATTTCCGTCCCGATGAGAAGGCGTTTGTGGACAAGGCGTGGGATTGGATCGAACGGGTTGCGCTTCGCCGTGAGACAAGGCGTTCCGATTTCCTTGATCCGCGGCAGGCTTTTATTTTGTCTTCGCTGGCCCGCCGCCGCGGGGGCGTCGCGCTGAGGCTGGACGGCGGTTACCCGGAGGCGGAGCGCAAGCGGGCGATCGCGGTTCCGGATTTTCTGGACCCCGAGGACGAGCCGCCGGGCATCGCCGTGCTGGCGGTGGCTTCTTCGGACCGCCGCGTGGCGGAACTGGAGCACGGAGACTACCTGGGCGCCATTCTGGGCCTCGGCGTCAAGCGGGAGAAGATCGGCGACCTACACGTCAGGCCCGACGGGTGCCACATCCTCGTGGCGGAGGAAATCGCCGAATTTCTCGCGCTGCACCTGCATCAGGTGCACCGCGTCCGGGTGACGGCGGACATCGTCCCGCTTTCCGGGCTGCGCGTCGTCCCCGTCGTCCTGGAGGAAACCGTGCTCTCGGCGGCTTCCATGCGCCTGGACGCGGTGGCCGGGGATGCGTTCCGGCTCAGCCGGGCGAAGATCGCGGAGCTGATCCGCGCCGGCCGCTGCCGGGTAAACTGGAAGACGGAGGAGGATCCTTCCGCCGCGCTGCAGGAAGGGGACGTCGTTTCCCTCAAAGGATACGGCCGCATCAAGGTGATCGGTGTCGAGGGGACCTCGAGAAGCGGACGCACCCTTGTCAGAATCGGCAAATTTGTGTAGCCCGCCGGAAGGAATTCGGCGGGTTTCGTCGAATCGATTGTAAGGACGAAGAGAAACGCGATTCGCGGAGAACCCAAATGGAGGTGCGCCCATGCCGCTGACTCCGCTGGACATTCACAACAAGGAGTTTTCGAGACGGCTGCGCGGATACGACGAAGACGAAGTCAACGAATTTCTGGACCAGATCATCAAGGACTATGAGGCGCTGATCCGCGACAACAAAGAGCTGCAAAGCCAGGTTCAGCAGCTTCAGGAGAAGCTGAACCATTTCCTCAACATTGAAGAAACGCTGAGCAAAACGATCATCGTGGCCCAGGAGGCCGCCGACGAGCTGAAGAACAACGCGAAGAAGGAAGCCCAGCTGATCGTCAAGGAAGCGGAAAAGAACGCCGACCGCATCATCAACGAGGCGCTGGCGAAATCGCGGAAGATCGCCCTCGAGATCGAGGAGATCAAGAAGCAGGCGGCCATCTACCGCGCACGTTTCCGCGCGCTGGTGGAGTCCCAGCTGGAATTGCTCGAGAAGGAAAACTGGGACGTGCTCAGCACCGGCGATCTTGAAGCCGTCGCGGAGACGGAACGATGACCCCGGTTTGACAACTCCGGGGTTTTGATCGTATACTGAAATGTCAAAATAGATTTCTTGCCCTGATCAACATCAACGACGGGAACGAGTACGCATGACGGCCGGAGCCAGAGAGTTGGCGGTCGGTGCGAGCCAATGTCCGGAGCATGCGGAAAATCCTCCCCGAGATGCCGCCGCGAACTCCGTCCCGAGCATGCCAATCGTCTTCCGGACGGACAGTAGGGGCGGCCGGTAGCTCCCCGTTACTAGGAGCGGACCGGCATCGTCCGGTCGCAGAGGGCCGCGGGCACGGTGTTGCCGTGCCGCGGAATAAGGGTGGTAACGCGAGCAACGCCTCGTCCCTTGCGGGATGGGGCGATTTATTTTGCGCAAGGAAAGGAAGGAAGGATCGATCATGCAACGGGTGGACCCAAGGGAGCGGGCCCGCGACCGCGAACTGCGCGTCCTGGAACAGTGGCGCCGCGAGAACACGTTCCGCCGTTCCATCGAAAACCGCCGCGGCAAACCCAACTTCGTCTTTTACGAAGGACCGCCGACGGCCAACGGCAAACCCCACATCGGGCACGTCCTCGGCCGGGTGATCAAGGACTTTGTGTGCCGCTACAAGACGATGGCCGGCTACCGCGTCGTCCGCAAGGCCGGCTGGGACACCCACGGCCTGCCGGTGGAGCTGGGCGTGGAGAAGGAGCTGGGCATTTCCGGCAAACAGGAGATCGAGCGCTACGGCGTCGAACCGTTCATCAAAAAGTGCAAGGAGAGCGTGTTCGAATACGAGAAGCAGTGGCGCGAGCTGACGGAAGCCATTGCCTACTGGATCGACCTGGACGATCCGTACATCACGCTGGACAACAAGTACATTGAAAGCGTCTGGCACATTCTGGCCACCATCCACGAGAAAGGCTTGCTGTACCGTGGACATCGGGTAAGTCCTTACTGTCCTTCCTGCCAGACGACGCTCAGCTCCCACGAGGTGGCGCTGGGCTACGAAGACGTCAAGGATCTCTCCGCGACGGTGAAATTCCGGCTCCACGGGACCGGGGAATACGCCCTGGCCTGGACGACGACGCCCTGGACGCTGCCGTCGAACGTGGCGCTGGCCGTGCATCCCGACCTGGACTATGTCCGGGTGCGGCAGGGGAACGAGGTGTACATCCTCGCCGCGTCGCGCGCCGAGCACGTGATGAAGGGCGAGTACGAAGTGCTTTCGTCCGTGAAGGGCCGGGATCTGGCCGGGCTGACCTATGAGCCGCCGTTCCGGTACGTTCAGGCGGAAGGCGCCTGGCGGGTCATCACTGCCGATTTCGTCACCGACTCAAGCGGCACGGGCGTCGTCCATATTGCGCCGGCCCACGGCGAGGACGACTACAGGGCGTCCATGCAGCACGGCATTCCGATGGTCAAGGTGGTGGACCACGCGGGCCGATACACCGAAGAGGCTACGGATTTCACCGGACGGTTCGTGAAGGACTGCGACGTCGACATCGTGCGCATGCTGGCGGAACGCGGGATTTTGTACCACAAGGAAAAATATGAACACAGCTACCCGCACTGCTGGCGGTGCAAGACCCCGCTGCTCTACTACGCGACGGACAGCTGGTTCATCCGAACCACGGCGGTGAAGGACAAGCTGATCGAAAACAACCAAACGATCGACTGGTATCCCGCCCACCTGAAGGACGGCCGGTTCGGCAACTTCCTCGAAGATCTCGTGGACTGGAACATCAGCCGCAACCGCTATTGGGGTACGCCGCTCAACATCTGGATCTGCGAATCTTGCGGCAAGGAGAAGGCTCCCCACAGCCATGAGGAAATGCGGCGCCTGGCGGCGCATCCGGTGGCGGAGGACCTGGAGCTGCACAAGCCCTACGTGGACGAGGTGCTGCTGAAGTGCGAATGCGGCGGCACGATGCGGCGCACGCCCGAGGTGATCGACGTCTGGTTCGACAGCGGCGCGATGCCCTTTGCCCAGTACCATCATCCCTTCGGCGACGAGGAGACGTTCCGCGACCAGTATCCCGCCGACTTCATCTGCGAAGGGATCGACCAGACGCGGGGCTGGTTCTTCAGCCTGCTGGCGGTGGCGACGCTGTACAACGGCACGGCGCCGTACAAATCGGTCATTTCCACCGGCCACGTGCTGGATGAAAACGGACAAAAAATGAGCAAATCCAAGGGCAACGTGATCGATCCGTGGGACATCATCGAAGCCTACGGTTCCGACGCTTTCCGCTGGGCGCTTCTGGCGGACAGCGCGCCGTGGAACAGCAAGCGGTTTTCCAAAAACATCGTGGCCGAGGCGAAGTCCAAAGTGGTGGACACGCTGGTCAACACCCACGCGTTCTACGCGCTGTACGCGGACATCGACGGCTTCGATCCGGACGCGCATCCGCCGCGGGAGCCGCGGAATCTCCTGGACCGCTGGATCCTGTCGAGGCTTGGCACGCTGATCGGCGAAGTGAACCGGGGCCTGGCCGTGAACGATTTCCTCAACCCGGCCAAGGCCATCGAAAAGTTCGTCGACGACCTGTCCAACTGGTACGTGCGCCGTTCCCGCGACCGGTTCTGGGGCAGCGGCCTTTCGGACGACAAAATCGAGGCGTACCAGACGCTGCGCAGGGTGCTGCTCACCCTGTCCCGCCTGATCGCGCCGTACATGCCGTTTGTGGCGGACGACATCTACCGCAACCTGGGCGGCGGGGACAGCGTGCATTTGGCGGACTATCCGTCGGAGAGCGAACTGACTGTCGATCCCGTGCTGGAACGCGACATGGAAACCGCCCGAACCATCGTCGAGCTGGCCCGCAACGTGCGCAACGAGACGGGCATCAAGACGCGTCAGCCCCTGTCGGAACTGCTGGTGTCGTTCACCGGAGCGTTCGATCTGGACAAGTACGAGGACATCATCCGCGACGAGGTCAACGTCAAGAAGATCACGGTCGTGGCCGACGACAGCGGGTTTGTCGAATTTTCCCTGAAGCTGAACCTCGTGGTGGCGGGCAAAAAATACGGACGCCTTGTGGCGCCGATTCAGAAGGCGCTGAAAGAGCTGCCGCCTGAACAGACCCGGAACGCGGTGGAACAGGGATTCATCGAGCTGGACGCCGATGGCGAAAAGGTGCGGGTGACGCTGGACGAACTCCTCGTCGAGAAGCGCGCCAGGACCGGTTTCGCTTCCGCCGCCTCCGGCGGGCTGACCGTGGCCCTCAACACGGAAATCACACCGGAGCTGGCGCAGGAAGGCCTGGTGCGGGAGGTCATCCGCGCCGTGCAGGACACCCGCAAGAAGCTGGACCTGCCCATCGAGGCGCGCGTGCATCTGGTGATGGATGCCGACGAGGAAACAAGGGCGGCGATCGAGGCTTTCCGCGGCCTGTTCGAGGAAAACGTGCTGCTCAGCGGCCTGGCCTTCGGCCGGGAAGAAGGCATGGAGCGGGTGCAGGCCGGCGGGAAGACGATCGGTTTGGCCATCCGGCAAAACGGATAATCTAAGGGGGAAGAATCGCCCCCAAGCCCACACCGCGCTTGCGGGGGCCGGGAGGGATTGCGGATGGCCCGTTCGGGCGGAAGCGCCGGGCGTTCCGGCGACGGAGCCGGTGCAGGCGCCGGGCGTGCCAACGCCGGCTTGGCCGGCAGAACCGGGGCGGACGCCGTACGCGACGGCTCCGGTTTCATCGGAGGCTTCGGAGCGGGCGCCGGACGCGCCGTCACTCGGGTGGTCCGCCCAGCTCCCGGCATCCGCCGGCTGGCCAGGGAAACGACCGCCTCGCGGAAATCGGTCGCCCGGCTCGCGGTGCGCCTGGACAGGCTGGCGCTCGATTTGGAGAAGGCCCGGTTTGCGGAATACGTGGAGCTGATGCGGCGGCCCCGGGACCTCATTTGGCGGAATCTCCTGGCCGGCGTGGCGCGGGGCGTCGGCATCGCCGTCGGCTTTACGTTTTTCGCCGCCACCATCGTCTGGTTTCTCCAGGCGCTCGGCGCGCTGAACCTGCCCATCGTCGGCGACTACATCGCCGACATCGTGCGCATCGTGCAGCGCCAGCTGGAAAGCCCCTACTGATTCGGACCGCGGGGATCCCGCGGTTTTTTGCCGCCCGCCGGATCATCGGACGGAACCGGGGCCGGCGTCTCCGGATCCAGCGGCGACAGCTCGAGGATGGCGGGATCCGGCTGCACGGGTTCCACAGGTTCCGCATGCTCCAGGACCGTTTCCAGCAGCGGGTCGCCCTCTCCGGCTTCCATGTATCGCCGATAGGCGCGGTTCCGGACGAAGGTGACGTTTTTCCCGGTAATGTCGGTGGCCAGGAAGCTTTCGGGCGCCTCCACGGCGCCGACGTCCTCGTCCGGCTCGGCCGCCGGCCCGAAATCGTCCGCAAATTCCATGAGCGCGTCCGCCGAGGGGCTTTCCGAGGTGCCCCAGGCTTCCACCGTTTGCCAGGCGTTTTCGCCGTCAAAGCCGCGCCGCATCGCGTCCCCGGCCCTATCCCCCGCGCCGGTTCGCGCCAGCGCGCGCCGCAAATGCGCTTCTTCCGCCGGACGCGTCTGTGGCTCGCGGCGCCGGGGCTGATGGTCGGCGCAGTATACGGTTTCGGGCGCCGCTTCCAGCCTGGCGAGGGGAATCGGCCGGCCGCAAGCGGCGCAGATTCCGTATTTTCCTTCATCCATCCGCCGCAAAGCGGCTTCGACGTCCTCCAGGCGGAGACGCGAGGCCGCTCGCGCAGGGCCAGGTCCTTGCCGCGTTCGAACAGGTCGGTGCCCGCGTCGGCGGGGTGGTTGTCGACGGACGACAGTTCTCCGGATGAGTCCCGCCAGGATTCGGCGGCCCCGATTCCGTCCGTGCCGCGGAGACGGCTTTCCAGGGAGCTTTTCGCCTCCAGCAGGCGCCGGCGGAACTTGCGCAATTTCGCTTCCGGCATCGGATTCGTCATCGCGTTTCCTCCCGTGTTTCGGATTCCCCGCGTATTGTTCGCCATCCGGCGGCGTTTTACCCCGGGACTTGGCGATTTATGGCGGTTACCTGCGCTTCCGCTTTATGGTACAATCTGGTTGGACGAATCAGTCCAGTTTCGGGATGGGAAGGAGCGTTTGCTTTTGCGCGCCGGAAGAAAGCTTTGGTGGTTTTATCTGATCGCCCTTGTCGTTTTCCTGGTCGATCAGGTGTCGAAAAAATAGGATCGAACAAAACCTCGTGCTCGGAGACCGGATCGAAGTTCTGGGCGACTTTTTCGTCATCACGTTCATCAAAAACCCCGGAGCGGCGTTTGGCATCCTGAAGGAACAGACGGTCTTTTTCCTGATTGTCACGGTCGTCGTGGTCTCCGGCATCGTCTGGTACATGCACCGCGTTTACCGCACTTCCGGTCCGCTTCCGCCCGTTGGCCTTGCCCTGATTCTGGGCGGAGCGATCGGCAACTTTGTGGACCGGGTGATCTACGGGGAAGTGGTCGATTTTCTGCAGTTCACGTTCGGCACGTGGGTGTTTCCGATTTTCAACCTGGCCGACACCGGGATCACCGTCGGCGTGTGCCTGCTCCTCCTTGATGCGGTGCTGCCCTTCGCGCGCAAGGACGGTCGCAAGGACGGGGATGAGACCGGACGGGAAAAGGAGCGGCAAGGAGAGGAACGCCCCCAGTTTGACGGGTAGGGTTCAAGGAGGAAATCCGGTTGGGCGGCTTGGACGAAAAAAAGGACGCGGCGCGGGACGACCTTATGTCCTGGGACGGCGATGAGGCCGGAGACGGCCATGCAGCTTGGAGCGGCGAAGAGGCCCGGGACGGTGACGGGAATTGGGACGGCGACGAGGCCTGGGACGGCGACGAAGCCGGATCGGGGTACGAAGCAGGCGGCCTGATGTCCTGGACGGTGGACCCCGCCGAAGCGGGTCGGCGGCTGGACCGGTACGTGACGGAGTGCGCGGGCGTCGCCGGGGTTTCCCGCACCCAGGTACAGGAGTGGATTCGCGCCGGGCGGGTGACCGTGAACGGCCGGATTTCCAAACCGAACGCCAAAACGGCCCCGGGAGACGTCATCGAGCTTCGCCTGCCGCCGCCGGAACCGGCCGGGACGGAGCCCGAGCCGATTCCGCTGGACATTGTCTATGAGGACGCCGACGTCATCGTGGTCAACAAACCGCGCGGCATGGTGGTCCATCCCGCTGCGGGCCACCCGCGGGGCACGCTGGTCAACGCCCTGCTTTACCATTGCAAGGATTTGTCGGGGATCGGCGGCGTGACGCGCCCCGGCATCGTGCACCGCATCGACCGGGACACTTCCGGCCTTCTCGTGGCGGCCAAGAACGACCCGGCCCACGCTTCCCTGTCGGAACAGCTCAAGGCGCACGCCGTGGAGCGCCGGTATGTCGCTTTGTGCCACGGAACCGTCCCGCATGACAGGGGCGACCATCGACGCGCCGATCGGCCGGGACGAGCGCGATCGCAAGAAGTTTGCGGTCACCACGCGGGGCGGCAAGCGGGCGGTGACCCGCTTCCGTGTCCTCGAGCGGTTCCGGGAGCACACCCTGGTCGAGCTGGAACTGGAGACGGGGCGCACCCACCAGATCCGCGTACACATGAGGCATATCGGCCATCCGCTGGTGGGCGATCCGGTGTACGGAAAGCGCGGCGCCGATTCGCTGGGCATCGCCGGACAGGCGCTTCACGCCGGCGTGCTGGGATTCAGGCACCCCCGCACGGGAGAATGGATGATCTTCCGCCGACCGATGCCGGAAGACATGGCGCGGGCGCTGGAACGGCTTCGCCGGGCGGAGGGGTAGACCGGCCACGCGGCGCCGCCGCCTCCGGCAATCCGTTGGCGCCTCCAAAATCAGCCCCTCCCGGATGTGTAACGGACATGTTAAATTATTGCCAACATTTCAATCCGGAAAAAACTTGACACGCTTTCGGCGAAATGGGATAATTTTCGCAAATCGGAGCCTTTAAATCAGTCCCGTGAGACTGGCAAGGTGGCATATGGCGCGCGGACGGACGCGTTGCGCCGGGTCGGACCGGGCGGACCGGCCGGATCGGTCGAGGGTGGACCGAACGGATCGGACGTACCGCGATTTTGCCGGCGTGATCGCGGACGTTTGGGGCGCCCGCGTATCCGGTTCCTTTCCATGCGGATTTCGCCGTACAACCTCCTTGCGTCTGACGCAAGGAGGTTTTTTTGCGACGGGACCAAGGAAATTTACTAAAAAAGGCCACGGGAGGCGTTCCACATGCCGGTGCGGCGCGTCATCATGGACGAATCGGCCATCCGCAGGGCGCTGACGCGGATTGCCCACGAAATTGTCGAACGAAACAAGGGGATTGAGGGCTGCGTGCTGGTCGGCATCCGCACCCGGGGCGTCTACATGGCACGCCGGGTCGCCGAGTGGATCCGCCAGATTGAGGGTGTTCCGGTGCCTGTCGGCGACCTGGACATTACCGATTACCGCGACGACCGGCCTCCCGGCGCCGTCCGTTCCCCGTCCGAAGCGGCGCTCACCGCCCTGCCGGACATCCACGACAAAAAACGTGATCCTTTTCGACGACGTGCTNTACACGGGGCGGACGATCCGGGCGGCGATGGACGCGCTGATGGACTTCGGCCGGCCGAAGACGATCCAGCTGGCGGTGCTGGTGGACCGTGGCCACAGGGAACTGCCGATCCGGCCGGATTTTGTGGGCAAGAACACACCCACCTCCCGGCTGGAAAAAATCGAGGTAGCCCTCCGGGAAATCGACGGCGAAGACCGGGTCACCATCCTGCAGCCGTCGCCGGCCCAAGACAGGAAAGCGGAGGAAAGGGGAATCAGCCAATGAACGCTTGGATTCTGAACGCCAAAATCGCACGGCCCGGCGGCGCCTTTTCCTTCGGCCATCTGCAAGTGGCGGACGGCAAGGTGGCGGGATGGCATGAAGGGCCGGACGTTCCCGAAACGGCACGATCCGAAGAAGCGCGTTTCGCGGGAACGGTCGTGATCGACGCCGCGGGGCGGCTGCTCGCGCCGGGGTTCGTGGACATGCACGTGCATTTGCGCGAACCGGGCTTCGAACACAAGGAGGACATTGCCAGCGGCACGGCCTCCGCGGCGAAGGGCGGCTTCACCACCGTCGCCTGCATGCCGAACACGAAACCGGCGGCGGATTCGCCCGAGATCATCCGGCACATCCTGCGCCGCGCGGCGGAAGCCGGCCATGTCCGGGTGCTGCCTTACGCGGCCATCACCAAAGGACAAGCCGGCGAAGAGCTGGCCGATTTCGCCGCGCTGAAAGAGGCGGGCGCCATCGGCTTCAGCGACGACGGCCGCGGCGTGCAGAGCGCGGGCATGATGAAGCGGGCGATGGAACTGGCGGCCTCCCTGGACCTGCCGATTGTCGCCCACTGCGAGGATGAAACGCTTCTCCCAAAGGGAGCGGCCTATACGGCGGGCGAATTCGCGCGCCGGCACGGCCTGCCCGGCATTCCGAACGAAGCGGAGGCGGTGCATGTGGCCCGGGACATCCTGTTGGCGGAAGCCACCGGTGTCCACTACCACGTCTGCCACGTGAGCACGGAGCAAACCGTCCGCCTGCTCAGGCTGGCCAAATCCCTTGGGCTGCGTGTGACCGCGGAAGTATGTCCTCACCATCTGACCCTTGCCGATGAGGACATCCCGGCGCCGGACGCCACCAACTGGAAGATGAATCCTCCCCTGCGCTCGCCGCGGGACGTGTCGGCCTGCGTCGAAGCGCTGGAAGACGGCACCATCGACTTCATCGCCACCGACCACGCGCCCCATGCCGAGGAGGAGAAGGCTTTGGGTCCGGAGCGGGCGCCGTTCGGCATCCACGGATTCGAAACCGCGTTCCCGCTGCTCTACACCGAGTTTGTCCGAAGCGGACGGTGGACGCTGGACTTTCTGCTGCGCAAGATGACCGCCGATCCCGCCCGGGCTTTCGGACTGCCTTACGGCACCCTGGAGCCGGGGGCGCCGGCGGATCTGACGCTTATCGACCTCGAACGCGAGCGGGAAGTGAACCCGGCGGCTTTCCTGAGCAAGGGACGCAACACCCCCCTCGCCGGTCGGAGGCTGTACGGCTGGCCGACGTTGACCATGGTCGGCGGAAGGGTCGTTTGGACGGAAGAAAACGGACTTTGCCGGGACTTTCAAACCGGCGCCATCAAGGAGTGAATCGCATGCAGGCCAGATTGCTGCTGGAAGACGGAACGCTCTTTACGGGCCGCTCGTTCGGCGCCGAAGGCACCACCGTCGGCGAAGTGGTGTTCAACACGGGCATGACCGGTTACCAGGAGGCGCTGTCGGACCCGTCCTATTGCGGGCAAATCCTGACCATGACCTACCCGCTCATCGGCAACTACGGCGTCAACCGCGACGACTTTGAACGCTTCCGCCCCTTCGTCGCCGGATTCGTGGTACGCCGGCACGAGCCGGTGCCGAGCAACTGGCGCGCGCAGGCGCCGGTGGACGCGATGCTGAAAGAGTACGGCATTATCGGCATCAGCGATATCGACACGCGCATGCTGACCCGCATTCTGCGCCAAAGCGGCACCATGAAAGGGCTCCTTACGACGGAAGACGCGCCTGTCGAAACGTTGATGGAACGGCTCCGCGCGACGGAACTGCCGCGCGATCAAGTGGCGAGGACGTCGACCAAAGAGGTGCACGTCTGCCCNGGGGACGGCGAGCGCATCGTGCTCATCGACTACGGGTCGAAAAACGGCATCCTGCGCGAACTCCTCCGGCGCGGCTGCCACGTCATCGTCGTGCCCCACAATACCACCGCCGAAGAGATCCTGCGCATGAATCCCGACGGCGTCCAGCTGTCCAACGGTCCCGGCGACCCGAAGGACGTGCCGTACGCCGTGGAAACGATCCGGCGGCTTCTTGGAAAAGTGCCGATCTTCGGCGTCTGTTTCGGCCACCAGCTCCTGGCGCTGGCCTGCGGCGCGGACACGGAAAAGCTCAAATTCGGCCACCGCGGCGGCAACCATCCGGTGAAGGATCTGGAAACCGGCCGCTGCATCATCACGTCGCAAAACCACGGTTACGCGGTGAGGGCGGCATCCGTCGAAGGCACGGATCTCGTCGTCACCCAGATCAACAACAACGACCAGACCGTCGAAGGCTTGCGGCACCGCCGCCATCCGGCCTTCTCCGTGCAGTACCATCCGGAAGCGACGCCGGGGCCGTACGACTCGAGCAGCCTGTTCGACCGGTTCCTCGAGATGATCCGCGAGCACAAACGAAACCATCCGGAGCTTCCACGTCAGGTGCAATTCGTTCAGGCCCGGGAAGGAGAATCGCAGCATGCCCAAAAATAAGGACCTCAAAAAAATCCTTGTCATCGGTTCCGGCCCGATCGTGATCGGACAGGCGGCCGAATTCGACTACGCCGGCACCCAGGCCTGCCAGGCCTTGAAGGAAGAAGGGATCGAGGTCGTCCTGATCAACAGCAACCCGGCGACGATCATGACCGACACGAACATGGCCGACCGGGTCTACATCGAGCCGATCACCCTCGATTTTGTGGCCCAGATCATCCGCCAGGAGCGCCCGGACGGTCTGCTTCCGACCCTGGGCGGCCAGACGGGCCTGAACATGGCGGTGGAACTGGCTCGCGCCGGTATCTTGGAACAGGAAGGGGTACGGCTGCTCGGCACCCAGCTGTCGGCCATCGAGCGCGCCGAGGACCGCGACCAGTTCCGCGCCCTGATGCAGGAGCTCGGCCAGCCGATTCCGGAGAGCACCATCGTGACCAGCGTGGAGGCGGCGGTGGCATTCGCGGAGGAAATCGGCTATCCGCTCATCGTCCGGCCGGCCTACACCCTCGGCGGCACCGGCGGCGGCATCGCGGCGAACGAGAAGGAACTCAGGGAAATCGTCGACAACGGCCTGCGCTACAGCCCCATCGGCCAGTGCCTGATCGAGAAATCCATCGCCGGCATGAAGGAAATCGAATACGAAGTGATGCGGGATTCGGCGGACAACTGCATCGTCGTGTGCAACATGGAAAACGTCGACCCCGTCGGCATCCACACCGGCGACAGCATCGTCGTGGCGCCGAGCCAGACGCTGTCGGACCGGGAGTACCAGATGCTCCGCGCGGCGTCGATTAACATCATCCGCGCCCTACAAGATCGAAGGGGGCTGCAACATCCAGTTCGCCCTTGATCCGTACAGCTACAAATACTATGTGATCGAGGTCAACCCGCGGGTCAGCCGCTCGTCCGCCCTGGCCTCCAAGGCGACGGGCTACCCGATTGCCAAGATGGCGGCCAAGATCGCCATCGGCTACACCCTGGACGAGATCGTCAATCCGGTGACGGGACGCACCTACGCCTGTTTCGAGCCGGCCATCGACTACGTGGTCACGAAAATTCCGCGTTGGCCTTTCGACAAGTTCACCACTGCCAACCGGTCCCTGGGCACGCAGATGAAGGCGACCGGGGAAGTGATGGCCATCGGGCGCACCTTCGAGGAATCGCTGCAGAAGGCGGTCCGTTCCCTCGAGATCGGCGCGTACCGGCTCCGCCTGCCGGGCGCGGAACTCCTGGACGAAGCGACGCTGCGGGAGCGGCTTGCCAAGGCGGACGACGAAAGGCTGTTCCTGGTGGCGGAGGCGTTCCGGCGGGGCTGGCGGCTCACCGAGGTGCAGGAGCTGACGAAGATCGACTGGTGGTTCCTGGACAAAATCGAAGGCCTGGTCGCCTTCGAGGACCAGATCCGACGTGAACCCGTCCTGACCGCCGAAACCTTGCGCGAGACGAAGCGCCTCGGCTTCTCCGACCGCGCCGTGGCGGAGCTGCGCCGCGAAGGGGGAGCGAAGGACCTCACCACGGAAAAAGAGGTTCGTGAGTTCCGGCTGGCCCACGGCATCCGTCCGGTCTACAAGATGGTGGACACCTGCGCGGCGGAGTTCGAGGCGACGACGCCGTACTTCTACTCCACCTACGAGACCGAAAACGAAGTGCCGCCCGGCGGCAAGCCCAAGGTGGTCGTGCTCGGTTCCGGCCCGATCCGCATCGGCCAGGGCATCGAGTTCGACTACTCCACGGTGCACGCCGTCTGGGCGATTCGCGAAGCCGGCTACGAAGCCATCGTCATCAACAACAACCCGGAGACGGTCTCCACGGACTTCAACACATCCGACCGGCTCTACTTCGAACCGCTCTTCTTCGAGGATGTCCTGAACGTCATCGAACAGGAGCAGCCGGTGGGCGTCATCGTGCAGTTCGGCGGCCAGACGGCGATCAACCTGGCCGAACCGCTGGCGGAGGCGGGTGTGCGCATCCTCGGCACTTCGCTGGAAAGCATCGACGCGGCCGAGGACCGCAAAAAATTCGAGGCGCTGCTCCGGCGGCTCGGCATTCCCCAGCCGCAGGGGGCCACCGTCACCTCGGTGGACGAAGCGGTGGACACGGCCCGGTCGCTCGGCTACCCGGTGCTGGTCCGGCCGTCCTACGTGCTGGGCGGGCGGGCCATGGAAATCGTCTACTCCGACGAAGAGCTCCTGGAATACATGCGGGAAGCCGTCCGCGCCCATTCCGAGCATCCGGTGCTCATCGACCGGTACATGTTTGGCAAGGAAATCGAGATCGATGCGGTGTGCGACGGCGAGACGGTGCTCATCCCGGGCATCATGGAACACGTGGAACGCGCGGGCGTCCACTCCGGCGACTCCATCGCCGTGTATCCTCCGCAGACGCTGTCCGAAGATGTGAAGCGCCAGGCGGTGGACATGACGTTGCGGATCGCCCGGGAGCTTAAGGTGGTCGGCTTGGTGAACATCCAGTTCGTCGTCTGGCAGGACCAGGTGTACGTCATCGAGGTCAACCCCCGGTCCTCCCGCACCGTGCCGTTCCTGAGCAAGGTGACCGGCGTGCCGATGGCGAAGCTGGCGACGCAGGCGATCCTCGGCGTGAAACTTGCCGATCTCGGCTACAAGGACGGCCTCTGGCCGGAAGACGAGTTCGTCTCCGTCAAGGTGCCGGTGTTCTCCTTCGCCAAGCTGCGCCGCGTTGACCCGACACTGACGCCGGAGATGAAGTCCACCGGCGAGGTGATGGGCCGCGACCGCCTGTTCGCCAAGGCGCTGTACAAGGGGCTCCTTGGCTCCGGCATGAAGATTCCGGATTCCGGCGCCATTATCGCCACGGTGGCCGACAAGGACAAGGAAGAAGCGGTGGACATCCTGCGCGGCTTCTACAACCTCGGCTACAAGCTGGTCGCCACGGGCGGCACCGCTGACGCCCTGGAGCGGAACGGGCTGCGCGTGCAGCGGGTGAAAAAGCTGAGCGAAGGTTCGCCGAACATCATCGACATGATCCGCACCGGGCAGGCGCACATCGTGGTGAACACCCTGACGAGGGGCAGAACCCCCGAGCGGGACGGCTTCCGCATCCGCCGCGAAGCGGTGGAGCACGGCATCGTGGTGCTCACTTCGCTGGACACCGCCCGGGCGCTGCTCCACATGCTGCAGGCCCTGCGCTTCTCCAGCGAGCCGATGCCGGCGTTTCACGAACCCTCGGCGGCGGGCGCGGAGAAGGTGGGCGAGCCGACGGTCCGCTGAGGCGGTCCGCCGGCGTTTCCGCAGGAAAGGAGAGACCTGCGCGACATGAACGTAAGCGAAGCGGCCGCCAGGGTGATGGTGGCCCTGGACAAACCGGACGCGGCGGAGGCCCTGCGCGTGGCGGAAGCGCTGCGGCCTTTCGGCTGTTGGGTGAAAGTCGGCCTGGAACTTTTCTATGCCGTCGGACCGGACATCGTCCGGGAGTGCCGTCGGCTGGGATTCCGCATCTTCCTGGATCTCAAGCTGCACGACATCCCCAACCAGGTGAAAGGGGCGGCGCGCAGCCTCGCGCGGCTCGGCGTGGACATGATCAACGTGCACGCGGCCGGCGGCACGGAGATGATGCGCGCGGCGGCGCAAGGAGCGGCGGAAGGCGCCGAGGCCGCCGGACGATCCGCCCCGCCGCTGATCGTCGCCGTGACCCAGCTGACCAGCACGACCCGGGAGATGATGAACGGGGAAATCGGCATCCCGGGCGAGGTGGAAGACACCGTCTTGCGTTACGCCCGGCTGGCGAAAAAGGCCGGCCTGCACGGCGTCGTCGCTTCCCCGCTGGAGGCGACGGCGGTCAAGCGGGCGTGCGGCCGCGATTTTCTGGCGGTGACGCCCGGCATCCGCCCGGCGGGCCACGAGGCCGGGGACCAGCGCCGGATCGCCTCGCCCCTGGAAGCTTTGCGGGCGGGCGCGGATTTCCTGGTGGTGGGCAGGCCGGTCGCCGCCGCGCCCGATCCCGCCGCCGCCCTGGAACAAATCCTGAAGGAGATGACCGAGGCGTGAACGATCCGAACCTGGAAAGCCTGCCGGCGCGCATCGCGGGCCGGCTCCTGGACATCGGCGCCGTCGTCCTGCGGCCGGACGAACCGTTCACCTGGACGAGCGGCATCCGTTCGCCCATCTATTGCGACAACCGGCTGACCATTTCCCATCCGGCCATCCGCGAAGAGATCGCCGAGGGTTTTGCCGCGCTGATCCGCCGGCATCACCCGGCGTGCGAGGTCGTGGCCGGCATCGCCACCGGCGGCATCCCCCACGCCGCCTGGACGGCCCAGAAACTGAATCTGCCGATGGTGTACGTGCGCGGCAAGGCCAAGGAACACGGAAAGGGAAACCGGATCGAGGGACGACTTGCGCCCGGACAGAAGGCGGTGCTCATTGAGGACCTCGTCTCCACCGGAGGAAGTTCCCTGCAGGCGGCGCTTGCCGTCCGGGAAGAAGGGGCGGAGGTGCTGGGCGTGCTGGCCATTTTCACGTACCAGTTTCCGGAGGCCGGGCGAGCGTTCGAAGAGGCGGGTGTTCCGCTGCGGACGCTTACGGATTACGGGACGCTGATCGGAGAAGCGCGCCGGCGCGGTCTCATCGGCGAGCGGGAGCTTGCCCTGCTGGAGGCGTGGCGGGAAAATCCCCGGGAATGGGGCGGAAACGCATGAAAACGGGGCTTCCGAAGAAACAATCGCATTTTTGTGCAATTCGCTGTTGATTAAATTCGTGTTTGGAATCCAGGCCGACCGGAATTTCCGGTTGGTCTTTTTGCATGTCCGTTATAAATTGGCGGCTGCCTTGCCCGAAAACGCATCGCTTTTTCCGCCCGCCTGAAGTTCCTTCTCGGTCTCCGGACGGAGGCGAAAACATCCCGCGGACCGTATCGGCGGGAAGATTTCTTTTTTACAATGGCTACCGTGAATGATATTAAATGATATTAGAGGATGCGAGGAAGGAGCAAAGTCCATGCCCGTATTGGAAGTGCGCCGCCTGCGCAAAACCTTCGGAACGGTGACGGCGGTGGCGGACATCAGCTTCGCGGTGGAACATGGCGAAGTGTTCACGATCATTGGTCCGAACGGGGCGGGAAAAACAACGACGCTGGAAATGATTGAAGGCCTTGTCGTCCCGGACGCCGGCGAAATCTCGTTCGGCGGGCTCACCTGGGAGAAGGACGCTCATGCGATTCGGGAGATGATTGGCGTCCAGCCGCAGTCCGGCGCACTGTTCGATCTGCTCACGGTGGAGGAGCATCTGCGCCTGTTCGCGTCTTTCTATCGAAAGTCGCGTCCCGTGAGAGAAATTCTCGAGATGATCAACCTTCAGGATCACCGGAACAAAAGGGTCAAGGTGCTTTCAGGGGGTCAACGGCAGCGGCTGGCCATCGGTCTCGCCATGATCAACGATCCGGACCTCATCTTTCTCGACGAACCGACGACCGGCCTGGATCCACAGGCCCGCCTGAACATTTGGGACATCATTTTGAAACTCAAGGAAATGGGCAAAACGACGATTCTGACGACGCACTACATGGAGGAGGCGGAAAAGCTGAGCGACCGCGTCTGCATCGTGGACCAGGGCGCCGTCGTCGCCCTGGACACGCCGGCGGCCCTCATCGGCCGGCTGACGAAGGAGCGGGAAATCCGCCTCGGTTTCGAAGAAGGCGAGGCGGTCGCGCGGGAAGCGGAAGAACTGTTGCGGCGTCTGGGGAACGTCACCCGGATGGAACGGGAAGCGGGACAGCTCCGCATCTGGACGGAGAAGCCCGAAGCCGCCCTGCACGGCTTGTTCGTCTTCACCCAGGAGCGGGGGTATCGGGTGGAGCGACTTTCGATCCGGGAAATGAGCCTGGAAGACGTATTCATCGCCTTTACGGGCAAAGAATGGAGGGACTGACGATGCTCGCGTGGAAACAGTTTCCCCAGATGTTTGCGGCCCATCTGAAAATCACGTTTCGGGAAAAGGCGGTCTGGTTCTGGAACATTTTCTTTCCCGTCATCCTGATGGTGCTGTTCACGATCATTTTCGGCGGCAACGCGGGCGAGTTCAAGGCGCGGGTGGCGGTGGCCGACCCGAGACCGGGCGAAACGTCGGCGCAGCTGATGGATCAGCTCCGACGGATTCCCGGGCTGGACATCCACGGCGAAGGCACGGTGAGCACCGAAGAAGGCCGGCAACTGGTGCTGGACAAAAAGGTGTTCGCCTATATCGAGCTTCCTTCGGAGGAAGACCCCGCCGTCCGCCTCGTCGTCCACCGCGAGAACGAGCGCAACATCACCTCCCAGGCCCTGGCCGGCGTACTCGAGCAATTCGTCCAACAGGCGAACTACGCGGCCCTGGGAGCGGCGCCGGTNTTCCGCCTGGATTTCGAGACGGTCACCACGGGCCGCGACGAGCTCAAGTTTCAGGACTTTCTGATGACCGGCATGATCGCCCTGTCGCTGGCGCAAAGCGGGTTGTTCGGCATGGTCGGCCTGGTGGAAATGCGGCGGAAAGGCGTGCTNCGGAGGCTTCGCCTGACACCGGCCAGCACGGGGATGTTCGGCATCGCGGACATGGCCGTCCGGTTCGTGCTCGGCGTCCTGCAGATCGCGCTGCTTACAACGGTGGGCGTGTTGGGATTCGGCGCGAAACTGCATCTCCATCTGGCCAGCCTGGCCGTCGCTTTCTTCGTCGGCGTCTTGGCGTTCAACGCCATCGGCTATCTGTTCTCCGCCGTGAGCAAGTCGCAGGAAGCCTATATGGCCATGGCCAACATCGCCTCCTTCCTGATGATGTTCATCAGCGGCGTATTTTTCCCCGTGGATTCGCTCCCGGAATGGCTGCAGCCGCTGTCGCGGGTGCTGCCCCTGAGCTACTTCGTCGACGGCATCCGCGACGGCATGGTTTACGCGAGGGGCATCGCGGACGCCTCATTCTGGATCGCCGTCGCGGTGCTTGCGGCATGGGGCATCCTGGCGTTTCTTGTCGGAGCTAGGCTGTACAAAGCGAAATCGATCGCGGAGGCGCGTTGAACGGCGTTATCGACCGGAGGCGGCGCACTGCTGAGCGGGGGATTGCCGGGAGCATGACCGAAACGGCGCGTCGGGGGACCGCCCGAGAACAGTTACGAGGATGTTTGCAGCCGGGCAGGGTGGCGTTGTCGCATAGCCGCCAAGCGCGGGCTCAATCTAGACCAGCCCGGCTGACAGCACAAAAATGGCCAGCCCGTGGGTCAGCGCCGAAGCGGCAACGCCGTGCCGCATCCGTACCAGGGAGCAAACGAGGCCTTCATACAGCGTGAACAAGAGGATGAGGGGGCCGAGATCGGTGACGGTGGCGGACAGAAAGACATGTCCTGCGGCGAACAGCAAGCCGGACAACAGCGCCGCTCGCCAGGGGCCCGTCTTTAGCTCGAACATTCCCTGCAAATACCCCCGGAACAGCACTTCCTCCAACGTGAACGGATTCGGACCTGCCGAAAACCGGCATTTCGTTCTCGAAGATCCCTTTTTCAAACCCGTTCCAAACGAAAAAACAACCTCCCGCCATGGACGGACCGTTGCCGGGAGGTTGCCTTGCAAGTTCGGGAAACGCCGCTTTGTCGCTTTTTTGAACGATGATCGGGTGCTTTTTCAACATTGGCACCCATTCCCGGCAGGTGAGGGCGGAAGCCCGATGCACGGGTCGGCACCGGATTGCGCCTGTCATTCCCCGTAGCTTCCGGAAACATGTCGTCCCGCCTGCCATAACGGGACGACGCCTTTCTGCGGCGCGGAAGACCGGCCGGACTTCAGCGCGCGTCGGCCGGCAGCTCGTAGGAGCTTTTGAGCGATACGATCCGGTTGAACACCAGCCGCCCATCGCCGGAATCCTTGGGGTCGACGTTGAAATAGCCGTGGCGGAAAAACTGGAACTTGTCCTGCGGCTTGGCGTCCTTAAGGCCGGGTTCCACGTAGCCGTGCAGGATCTCCAGGGATTTGGGGTTGATCCGGCCGAGGAACGACGCGGCCGCATCCGCAGCCTCGCCGGCTTCGCCTTCGGGCTCCTCGTTGTCCGCGTCTCCGGAATTCCCGTCCAGAATCAGCGGTTCATACAGCCTGAACTCCGCCGGCACCGCGTGGGAAGCTTCCACCCAGTGGATGGTGCCCTTGACCTTGCGGGCGGTGAAGCCGGAGCCGCTTTTCGTGGCCGGATCGTACGTGCAGCGCAGTTCCACGATTTCGCCCGACTCGTTTTTCACCACTTCCTCGCAGCGGATGAAGTAGGCGTGTTTCAGGCGCACCTCGTTGCCCGGGAACAGGCGGTGGTATTTCGGCGGGGGATTTTCCATGAAATCCTCGCGTTCGATGTAGATTTCCCGCGAAAACGGAATGCGCCGCGTGCCCATCTCCGGATTTTCCGGATTGTTTTCGGCGTCCAGCCACTCGATCTGCCCTTCCGGGTAATTCACGATGACCACCTTGAGCGGCCGGAGCACGGCCATCGTGCGGGGCGCTTTCAGCTTCAGGTCTTCGCGGACGAAATGTTCCAGCATCCGCCAGTCGACGACGCTGTTGCCCTTGGCGACGCCGATCTCGCGGCAGAAAGCGCGAATCGCTTCCGGCGTGAAACCCCGGCGGCGCAGGCCGGCGATGGTCGGCATGCGGGGATCGTCCCAGCCGTCGACGATGCCCCGTTCCACCAGCAGTTTGAGATATCGTTTGCTGAGCACCGTCTGCGTCAGGTTGAGACGGTTGAATTCGTACTGGCGGGGGACCGATTCCGTCTCGCACTCCCGGATCACCCAGTCGTAAAGCGGCCGGTGGTCTTCAAACTCCAGTGTACAAATCGAATGGGTGACGCCTTCAATGGCGTCGCTCAGCGGGTGGGCGAAGTCGTACATCGGATAGATGCACCACGTGTCTCCGGTATGATGGTGCCGGGCGTGGACGATCCGGTACAGCACCGGGTCACGCAGGTTGATGTTGGGCGAAGCCATGTCGATCTTGGCCCGCAGGGTTCTCGAACCTTCGGGAAATTCCCCTTCGCGCATTCGGCGGAACAGGTCCAGGTTTTCCTCCACGGAGCGGTTTCGGTACGGGCTGGGGATGCCGGGTTCGGTCAGGGTGCCGCGGGTGCGGCGGATTTCCTCCGGCGACAGGTCGCAGACGTATGCCTTGCCTTTCTTGATGAGCCGGACGGCGTATTCGTACATCTGCTCGAAATAGTCCGAAGCGTAACACAGTTTTTCCCATTCGTAGCCCAGCCAGCGGACGTCCTCCATGATCGCCTTCACGTATTCTTCGTTTTCCTTCAGCGGGTTGGTGTCGTCAAAGCGGAGGTTCGTCCGTCCGCCGAATTCGTCGGCCAGATCGAAGTTCAGGCAAATCGACTTGGCATGGCCGATGTGCAGGTAGCCGTTGGGCTCGGGGGGGAAGCGGGTGATGACTTCCTTCACCTTCCCGGAGGCGACGTCTTCGGCAATGATGTTGCGAATAAAGTTCGGGGAGGAGGTTTGCGTTTCCGGCAATTTCGCGCTCAAGATCTTTCCAACCTTTCCGGCACTGGCGTGTTCATTTTATTAATGATACACAAAATGGCGTCCGACGATAAGGCCTTTCTCAGGATTCTCATGTTTCTCATAAAAAAACCCGCCATTGCGTAACTTTTTCTTATTTCGTATCGTTATATCAGTTTGAAAAGTGTTTTTGAAAATGGTGTGGGAGGAACCGGCATGTTTGCCAAATTTCGACGGCGCACGGAGACTCCGCGGCCGACGGAATCCGCATCGGACCAACCCCCGCAGCCGTCACCGGCGCCCGGATTTTCCGGGAAGGCGCCGGAGCCGGACGAGTCCGGACCGCTCCTGTCTGTCCGCGGCGTGGAGCGGACCTTTGAGGTGGGCGGCAAGCCCTTAAGGGTGCTCAAGGGGATCAATCTGGACCTCTATCCCCGTCAGCTGGTCATGCTGCGCGGGCGATCCGGCTCCGGAAAAACAACGCTTCTCAATTTGATGGGCGGACTGGACACGCCGACCAGGGGCGAAATCTGGTTTCGCGGACAGCCCCTCCACGCGTGGGACGACGACCAACGCACGGCGGTCAGACGCAGGGAGATCGGTTTCATTTTCCAATCTTACGCGCTGCTGCCGCTGCTGTCGGCCTTCGAAAACGTGGAACTCGCCCTGCGGATCGCGGGCGTGCCCCGTTCCCAATGGAAAAGCCGCGCCACGGCGTGCCTGGAAATGGTCGGGCTGGGCAAGCGGATGCATCACCGCCCGTACGAGCTTTCCGGCGGCGAGCAGCAGCGGGTGGCCATCGCCAAGGCCATCGCGCATCGTCCCCCGCTGCTCTTGGCCGATGAGCCTACCGCCGAGCTGGATTCGCAAATGGCGGCGCAGGTCGTCGCCATCTTTCGCGAAATTGTCGCAACAGAGAACATCACCATTTGCATGACCACCCACGATCCCACGATTCTGGAGGTTGCGGATCATGTCTATGAAATGGCCGACGGGGTTCTTGGCGCCGTCTGAACCGACGGGAGACCGGCAGTTTCGGTCCGGGCGAAAGGCGGCTTTCAGGGTACGTTCCGCACTTGCGGCCCTGCTTGTGCTGACGCTGCTTCTCGCGGGCTGCAGCCTGCTGCCCGACGAGCCGGAAGAAGAGTATCTGGAAGACATCGCTCTCCCGCAGATTTCCAAAAAGCCGGAATACGAAGTGACCACGCAGACGCTGGAGACCACCGTGACGGGCTCCGGCAGGCTTCTTTCGACGCAGGAATCGACGCTGTACTTCACGCTGGACAACCGCCGGATCAAGCGGCTGTACGTCATGCCCGGCGACTGGGTGGAGGCGGGCCAGCCCGTCGCCGAGCTGGACGTGGACGATCTGCGCAGCCAGCTGCGCATGCAGCGGCTTTCCTTCCAACGGGAAGAACTGGCGATGAAGGAGCTGCTGCGCCAGCGCGACGAGATGGATCCGGTGGAATTCGAGTCGCGGAAAATCCAGTTCGAAGAAAAGCGCCAGGCGCTCGCCGACCTGGAAGAGCAGATCGCCCAGGCGGTTCTTACGGCGCCTTTCGCGGGAACCGTCGTCTCGCTGCTCGTGCAGGAGGGCGGACAGGTAAAAGCGTACGATCCGGTGGCCGTCATCGCCAACGCCCGGGAACTGATCGCGGCCGTTTCCCTTTCGTCCAGCGACGTGAACAAGGTCGCCCCCGGCATGGAGGTACGCCTGAACATCAACAACGTCGGCGAACGGATGGGGATTGTCAAGGCGCTGCCCACGTCCAACGGGAATTCAGGCGGCGGCTGGTGGGGGCAGCCGCAGCAGCCCGACCGGCTTGACCAGTATTTGCTGGTGGAAGTGCAGGATCTGCCCGACACGGCCCAGCGCGGCACGCCGCTGACCGCCACGGTGATCCTGAACCGCAAGGAAAACGCCGTCGTCATTCCCCTCGCCGCTCTGCGGACCATCGGCACGCGCACCTACGTGCAGGTGCTGGAACCCGACGGAACCAAGCGGGAAGTGGACGTCCGTGTCGGCCAGCAGACGTCGACCGTCGCCGAAATCCTTGAAGGCCTCTCCCCGGGGCAAAAAGTTGTGGGAAGGTAGCAGATGAGCGCGCTGATCCGTTTTCTATTCCGCAAAATGTGGAACACCCGGTGGCTCACGCTGAGCACCTTCGCCGGGCTGCTCGTGGCGGTGTCGTTTACCTTCAGCATTCCGATGTACGCGGACGGCTCGCTGAAGCGCGTCGTCGCCCAGACGCTGCGCGAACACGAGACCGGCCTGCCGGCCGGGGCCTTGCTGTTCCGCTACCAGTCGACGGACGGCAAAACGGACCCCGCCGCTTTCAGCCGGGCGGACCGGTTCATTACCGAAGAAGTTCCCGAGCGCATCGGCTTCCCCGTGACCGTGGCGCAGCGGGGGCTCACGCTGCGCAGCTCGGATGTGTCGCCGGAAGACCCGTCTAAGGTCGACGCCAGCCGCACCCGCCGGATGACCATCACCGCCCTGGGCGGCCTGGAAGACCGGGTCGAGCTGGCAAACGGCCAGTGGTTTGCCGACGAAACGGCGGCGGACGGCACGCTGCAGGCGGTCATGCTGGAAGAAGCGCTGTTCCGCAACGACCTGCACGTCGGCGACGTGTTGCTCTACCCTGTCTATGGCGGCCTGAATCTCACGCTCCGCGTGGAGATCGTCGGTTCCGTCCGGCCGCTGGACATGGCCGATTCTTACTGGTACCAAGGCTTGGACAGCCTGATGAACGCGCTGCTCATTTCCGAGCGGGTATTTTTGGACGATCTGGTCGGCAAGCGCGGCGTCCCGGTACAGCTCGCCAGCTGGTACGCCGTATACGACCTGAGCGAAATCACCACGAGCCGGCTGACGCCCCTCTCCCGGCTTCTGAACCGGGTCGATATCGAAGCGAACAACATCCTGAAGGGCACGCGGGTGGAAATTTCGTTCCGGGACATGCTGGCGGATTTTCGCCGGGAGAGCGTCCAGCTGCAGACGATGCTGTTCACTCTGGCGGCTCCGATGATCGCCATGGCGTTTTACTTTATCACCATGATCGCCCGCCAGTCGCTCGAAACCCAGCGCACCGACATCGCGGTGCTGCGCAGCCGCGGCGCCAGCAGGCGGCAGATCATTTTCATCTTCCTGCTGGAAGGGATCCTGCTCGGCGGCGCCGCCCTGCTGCTTGGCCCCGGCATTGGCTGGTTCATGGCCAAAAGCATCGGGTCCGCCAACGGGTTCCTCGAGTTCGTGAACCGCAAATCGATTCCGGTCGGTTTTTCCTCCGACAGCGCGTTGGCCGGGCTGCTTTCGGTGCTGGTGGCCATCGGCGCCGCGGTTATCCCGGCGCTGGTGTACACCCGTGCCTCCATCGTCGATTACCGGCGCATGCAGGCGCGCAAGGAGCGCCCGCCGTTTTGGATGCGCTGGTTTCTGGACGTGGTTCTGCTTGGCGTGGCGGCCTACGGATGGTATCTGTTCAACGAACGGCAAATGATCTCGTTCCGCACGGGGCTGTCCACGGACCAGCTGAACGTGCAGCCGTTCCTGTTTTTCGTGCCGGCGATCTTCATTTTCGCCCTCGGCCTTTTGTTCCTGCGGCTGTTCCCGCTGATGCTCAGGCTCATCAGCTGGCTGACGCGCAGGAACATGCCGATTCCGCTGTACCTCACGGTGACGCAGCTGTCCCGTTCGTCCAAGGTCTATTTTCCGCTCATGATCCTGCTGGTGCTCACCCTCGGGCTCGGGGTTTACAACGCTTCGGCGGCGCGCACCATCCATCTCAATTCGGAAGAGCGGATCCTGTACAAATACGGCGCGGACGTCATCGTGCAGACCGTCTGGGAGGCTTACCAGGTCAGCTCCCCGTCCGGAGGCTCGCAGCAACCGGGAGGCGGCGGAAGCCCGGGGAGCGGTTCCGGCGGCCCCGGCGGGGGTGGAGGCGGAAGCGGGGCTCCTCAGGTTCCATCGGGCTCCCTTGTTTACAACGAGCCGCCGTTCGAAGTGTTCCGCACGCTCCCCGGCGTGCAGCACGCGGCCAAGGTGCTGCAGACGAAGGCCAGCCTGTCCATTTCCAACCGGACAGTGGGGCAGGGTATGGTCGTCGGCATCGAAAACGTGGATTTTGCCCGCGTGGCCTGGTTCCGCGAGGACTTGTACAAGAACCATCCGTTCCGGTATCTGATCGCGATGGGTCACGTGACGGAAGGGGCGATTATTTCATCCAACCTCGCCGAACGGTATGAGCTGAAGACGGGGGACCTGATCACCGCGGTCATCGCCGGCCAGCCCGTGGAGTTCGTGATCATCGGCATCGTACCTTACTGGCCCGCGCAATATCCGGACCAGCTGCCGTTCCTTGTCGCCAATCTGGGTTACATATACGACCAGGTGCCGATGATCCCTTATGACGTTTGGCTTGACATGGAACCGGGAGCCGATGTGCTGCCCATCGTGCCGGTGCTCAGGGAGCACGGCATCGAAATCGCCTCCATCCAGGACGTGGAGAACGAGCTGATCGCCCAGAGCCGGCATCCGGCCCGCGGCGGCGTGTTCGGCATCCTGAGCCTCGGATTCCTCATCACGGTGATCGTTTCGCTGGCGGGGTACATCATCTTCTGGTTCTTCAACCTGTCCGGCAGGACCGTCCAGATGGGCGTGCTTCGGGCGACCGGCCTGTTCCGCCGGGAGCTGACCGCCATGCTGCTGTTCGAGCAAGTGTTCACCGCGGGGCTGTCCATCGCCTTCGGCATCCTGACCGGCAAACTGGCAAGTCTTCTGTTCCTTCCGTTCCTGCAGACCACCGGAAACGCGGCGAACCAGGTTCCGCCGTTCCGGGTGGTGTTCGAGGCGGTGGACGACATCCGGCTGTACTCGGTGGTCGCGGTGATGATGGGCATCGGCGCCGCCCTGCTCGTCGCCCACATCCGCAATCTGCGGGTGCACCAGGCTGTCAAGATGGGCGAGGAGCGGTAAGATGGAGGGAAGTTCGCATGAAAGATGGGGGAGCTTTTCGCCGATGGCTCATCCCCGTGCTTGCCGCGGCGCTGGCCGTGTCTCCGCTTGCCGCCTGCAGCCGGGAGAACGCCGGGCCGGAAGGTCCGAGGACGTTGCGGATCGGCGTCATCTACGGGAGCGCGTCCGAGGATTCCATCCGGCGGACGTACACTGACGCCTTCGAGCTGACCATGAAGGGCGCCGTCGAGATCGAGATCGTGCCCGCAATCAACCTGGGTCAGCTCGGTTTCTTGACGCCGGAGGAACGACGGAATCAGCCGGGCACCTACGAAGCGGTCAAGGCATTGCTTGCCGGGCCCGATCCGGTGGACGTCATGTTGCTGGATTCCTCCCTGCTGACGCCGCTGGCGCGGGACAACCTGCTGGTGCCGCTGGACCCGCTGATGGCCGAAGACGGGATCCGCAAGGAAGATTTCGTGCCGGCCGTCATTGAGGGCATCGCGGAGATGGGCGACGGCTTCATCTACGCCCTGACCCCGACGTTCAACCCTTCCGCGCTGTTTTTCAACAAACAGCTGTTTCGGGAAGCGGGGGTGGAATTTCCCTCCGACCCCATGTCCTGGGATGACGTGTTCAACCTGGCCCGCCGGCTCAAGCGGGGAGAGGGCAAGGACGCGGTCTGGGGATTCGCGTTCAATGACGGGGGAAGGGGCGGAAACTTCTGGGAGGTCGAACAATATGTCGAGCCGCTCCATCTGCGCATGTACGACGGCAACCTCGAACGGATGACCGTCAACAACGACGGCTGGAAAGCGGCCTGGGAGACCTTCGAGCAATTATATAAAGACAAAGTCTTGCCTACGGATGAGCACATCATGACGGAACCGCCCGGGGACGGCGACTGGCATCCGTACATGGAGCGGCCGTTCTTGCGCGGCAAGGTTGCCATGGTAATCGCCAGCTACAGTTATATCCAGGAATTGATCAACTTCAACGACAACGCCGGCAGGCTTAGGGACCTGGGCTTCGAGCCCATCGACTGGGACGTGGCGATGGTGCCAACCCACGGCGCCGCGCCGGGAGTCTCCAGCGGCATCACCCTGAACCAATTGTTCGCCATCGCCGCCAACGCGCAAAACAAGGAAGACGCCTGGGCGTACATGAAATTTATGACCGGCGACGAATGGGCGCGTCTGAAGTCCCGCAGCATCACGGAAATGCCGGCGCGCAAGGCGCACATCCGGCCGCGCGGCGGTCTGAGCTACAATGTCGAAGCTTTCTATTCCGTCAAGCCGGCGCCGCCGCTAACGTACGCGGAGCAGAAACTGGAGATGGATTACCCGAACTTATGGTTGATTCGGGAGATTGGCGCCCATCTGTACGGGCAGGTGCTCCGGGGCGAAAAAAAGGTGGACGAAGCCCTGGCGGAATGGGAGCGCAGGGGCAACGATCTGCTGCCGAAAATAAAGGCCAATCCCGACGGCCACATCGAGGGCGTGTTCGACGGTTTGATGTGAGGAACCTTTCGGCCGGTTTTGGCGCACGGTCGGACGGGATTTCCGGGCCGCATGGACAGGAGAGGAGCGATAAGTTTTGATCCATTGCGAAGGCCTTGTCAAGATCTATAAGACCGACGACCTGGAAGTGGTGGCCCTGCAGGGCCTCAACCTGACCGTCGAGGCTGGCGAAATGATGGCGATCATCGGCAACAGCGGCAGCGGCAAATCCACCCTGCTCAACATTCTTGGCGGCCTGGATCGCCCCACGGCCGGACAGGTGCGCGTCGGCAAATGGGATCTGCTGAAGATCACCGAGGCGGAACTGGTCGTTTACAAGCGGGAGACGGTGGGCTTTGTCTGGCAGAACAACGCCCGGAACCTGCTGCCGTATCTCACCGCGTTGGAGAACGTCGAAGTGCCGATGATGTTCACGGGCAAGAAAGTGGACCGCGCCTATGCGAAACAGCTGCTGGAGATGGTCGGGCTCAAGGACCGCATGCACAGCAAGCTGACCCAGCTGTCCGGAGGGGAGCAGCAGCGGGTAGCGATCGCCATCGCTCTGGCGAACCGGCCGAAGCTTCTGCTCGCCGACGAACCGACCGGCTCCGTCGACACCGCGACCTCCGACCTGATCATGGACATCTTCCGCCGCTTCAACCGGGAATTCGGCGTGACGATTGTCATCGTCACCCACGACCTGGGGCTGGCGAGCAAGGTTGACCGGGTGGTGGCGATCCGTGACGGCCTGACAAGCACGGAATTCATCAAGCGCAATATCCATCTCGACCGGACACTGGCCGCTCCGCTTTACGGCCGCAGGGCTCTGGAGGAGGTGCATGAAGCGTTCGTCGTCGTCGACCGCGCGGGCCGGCTGCAAATCCCCCGGGAATATTTGCAGGCGCTCGGCATCGGCGACAAAGCCACGTTGGAATTCGACGGGGAGAAAATTCTGATCAAATCCCCGAAAACAATGGAGGGAGAAACCGCATGAACAAAAGGGGAATGTTGCGCCGATGGCTCGTCCTCGGCATGATCGCGGCATTGGCCGGCTCGCTGCTGGCCGCCTGCAGCCGGGGGGCCAGCAGCGAGCCTCAGGGTCCGAGAACGCTGAGGATCGGCATCACGTATGGCAACACGTACGAAGATTACTACACCCGGCAGTCGCTCACCGACGCCTTTGAGCTGACCATGCAGGGCGCCATCGAAATCGAGATCGTGCCGGCGATCAATTGGGACCAGTTCCAATACCTCACGCCGGAGGAACAGAACAAGCAGCCGGATGTCTATGAAGAGGTCAAGAAACTTCTCACCGGCCCGAATCCGGTGGACGTCATGGTGCTGGATTCCTCGCTGCTGACGCTTCTGGCGCGCGACAACCTGTTGGTGCAGCTGGACCCGCTGATGGCTGAAGACAAGATCAACAAGGAAGACTTCGTGCCCGCCGTCATCGAGTCTATCACGGAAATGGGCGACGGATTCATCTATGCCCTGACCCCGACGTTCAATCCGTCCGCGCTGTTTTACAACAAGAAGCTGTTCCAGGAAGCGGGGGTGGAGTTTCCCACCGACAACATGACTTGGGACGACCTCTTTAACCTGGCCCGCCGCTTGAAACGGGGCGAGGGCAAGGACGCGGTATGGGGGTTCACGTTCAACGAATGGGGCGGCGGCGGAGGCTTCTGGGAGCTGGAACAGTACGCCCAGCCCCTCAATCTGCGCATGTACGACGACAATCTGGAGCGGATGACGGTCAACAACGACAACTGGAAGACGGTTTGGCAGACGTTTACCCAGCTGTTCAAAGACAAGGTGCTGCCGACATACGAGGACTTGAGGGCGGATCCTCCCGAGGACGGCATCTGGTATCCGTATATGGACCGGGCTTTCTTCCGCGGCAAGGTCGCCATGATGATCGGTTCCCACAGTTTCATCAACGAACTCGTCAATTTCAACAACAACGTCGACAGACTCAAGGACAAAGGATTCGAACCGATCGACTGGGATGTGGTGACGGTGCCGTCCCACAGCTCCGCGCCGGGCGTCTCCGCCAACATTTACCTGAGCCAGCTGCTGGCCATCAACGCCAACGCGCAAAACAAGGACGACGCCTGGACCTACATCAAATTTATGACCGGCGAAGATTGGGCGCGGCTGAAATCCCGCAGCACATGGGAAATGCCGGCGCGAAAGGCGTACATCCAGCCGCGCTTCGGGCTGAGTTACAACATCGAGGCCTTCTATTCCGTCAAGCCGGCTCAGCCGCGGTCTTGGGCCGAACAAAAGCTGGAGCGGGAATACCCGAATATCTGGATGATCCGGCAGCTGGGCGACCTGCTCTACAACCAGGTGCTTCAAGATCAGAAAACGGTGGAAGAGGCGCTGGCGGAATGGGAAAGCCGGGGCAACGACCTGCTCCTCAAGATCAAGGAAAATCCCAGCGGTCCCATCGAAGGCGTGTTCGACGACCTGTACGGACCCGTTGGCGGCGGCGGAGCATTAATGAGAAGTATGGTCATCGCCAGGTAAGGATAATTCCCGGGATGTGCCGCGCATGCTATAACGGGCGACGGGGCGCCGCGCGCGGGCGGAAGCGCGCGGCGCCGCAAGCCGGCCGACAGCGTGCCATGGGAGGTGGCGCCATGAAGTGGGTCTACTGGGCCAGACTGTACGACAGCAAGTTCCAGGCCGGCTGCGTGATGCGCCGCATGGAACATGACGGCTGGCTCTTCGGCATCGATCCCCCTCGGGAAATCGAAGTGTTCCGCTCCCGGAAAGGGAAATACGGCGTGCGCTATCTGCCGTAAGCCGCCCCGGGAAGATGACAAAACCCTTGACGTTGCGCGCCATTCGGTGTAAAGTGATGAGTGCCGCCTTCAGTCGCGGCTTTGCCGTTCACGCGAGGCGGCCATCATCGTCGCGGGGTGGAGCAGTCCGGTAGCTCGTCGGGCTCATAACCCGAAGGCCGCAGGTTCAAATCCTGCCCCCGCAACCATTCATACGCCTTGAGACCAGGGCCCTTAGCTCAGCGGTCAGAGCTGTCGGCTCATAACCGATTGGTCGGGGGTTCGAGTCCCTCAGGGCCCACCAACGGCAACAAGAGCGCGTCCTTCTGCCGGGGTGGCGGAACTGGCAGACGCACAGGACTTAAAATCCTGGGGTGGGTTTCCACCGTACGGGTTCGATTCCCGTCCTCGGCACCAAACGCGTTTGCCCAAGGACCGCGGGCCCCGCGGATAACGGATTTGCCGCGCCCGGAACATAACCGCACGTCCGAGTGAAGTCCAAACAGCATACGCCACCATGCGGCGACCCCGTCTCCGCGCCGGAACGTCCCGGGCGGAAACGGGGTCGCTTGGCGTTGGCGGCTTTTTCGCCGTCAGTGAAATTCGATGTCGATGCGGCGTCGGCCTTCGGGCTTGAGCTTGGGCATGCGGATTTCGAGGACGCCGTTTTTATAAGAGGCCCGGACGTCTTCCGGGGCGACGTCCGCCGGCAGGGAGACCGTCCGCTGGAACCGGCCGGAGAAACGTTCCTGCCGGTGCAGGCGGTTTCTTTCCGTTTCGTAGGTCCGGCGGATCGTGCCGCTGACGGTCAGCATCCGGCCTTCCACTTCGATCTGTACGTCGTCCTTCTTTTGCAACCCCGGCACGTCGCAGACGGCCACCACTTCATGTTCGGTTTCGTACACGTCGATGCCGGGCACGTCCGACGGCAGACCGAACCATTGCCTGAGCGGGAAATCGGCAGGGAGAAACCGGTCCCATTCCCGCCGCAAGTGGTCCAGTTGGCGGAAAGGCTCGTTGGGGATCAGGGACATGCGGATTCACCGCCTCCTTGGACAGGAATGGATTCGCGCCAATATTATGCGGTGACGGCCGCTTTTTATGCGGCGGGTGGGCGGGACCTGTCCCCCGGAGAGGAGACGTCATGGCTGCATTTCGCTGGCTCAGCCCGGCAACGGGATATCTGCAGGGCGGTTACACCCATACGCTCAATCCGTACGCGGGGTGCCGGTTCGGCTGTTCCTACTGTTACGTGCGGCGGCTTCCCGTGGCGCTGTTCGGCGGCGCTCCGTGGGGGGACGTGGGTGCGGCCGAAAAAAGGAGACCCCGGCGCGATCCGGGACGAACTGATCCGGGCCAAACGGAAAGGGCCCGTCGCCGTGTTCATGTCTTCGGCGACGGACCCGTATCAGCCCGTGGAAGCAAAAGCCCGGATCACCCGAAGCCTGTTGGAGGCGATGGCGGAGGAACCGCCCGATTTCCTGCTGGTGCAGACGAGAAGCCCGCTGGTCGTCCGCGACGCCGACCTGTTCCGCCGGTTCGGCGGCCGCGTCCTGGTCAGCGTCACGGTGGAGACCGACCTCGAAGAAATGCGCCGGGCGCTTACGCCCGGCGCTCCGCCCCTCGCCGCCCGTTTCAAGGCCCTGCGGCAGCTGCGGGAGGCGGGAATTCCCGTGCAGGCGGCCGTCTCGCCGCTTTTGCCATATTCGCCCCGCTTTGTGGACCGGTTGGCCGAGGCGGCGCCCCGCATCGTCGCGGACGACTATTTCCGCGGCGACGGAAGCCGCGGCGTACGCAGCCGGATGCTCGGCATGCCGGAACAATACGCTGCGCTCGGCCTTTCGGATTGGTATCGGCCGGAGGTCCTGGAACGCTTTGCGGAAGAAGCGCTGCGGCGCTTTCCCCCGGGAGCCGTGGGCATCAGCGCCGCGGGCTTTGCGCCTCCTTCGCGGCCGGGAAGGGATGCCCCGGGTTGACGGGACGCCGGTTATTTGCCCGTTTTGTTTTTCGCGTCCGCTTTGACCGTCTTGCCCGGTTCATGCAGCTCGGCCTTGTAGGACGACGGGATGTAAGTGACCGCCTGAACCTGGGTGATGACCTGCGGATACATCTTGTCCGGATCCGGCTTGATCACGCGATAGTGGATTTTCGCGACGCCGTCCCTGAAATGGATGTCGGAAATCTCCAGGCCGTATCCCGGATGCGGCGCATTGGCGAAGACGGTCACCTTCAGGATGTCGTCGCCCACCTTTTCGGTCACCAGCCGGATGTCCGCAAGCTGTCCGGGTTGTGGCCGGTTTTTCTCCTTCTTCTCCTTTTTCTCCGGTCCGAAAAGCTCGAGGGCTTTCCCCAGCATCGCGCCCGCTTCCGCCCGGGTGATGGCGCTCCTCGGCCGGAACTTGTCGTCTTTGTCCAGCTGGATGACGCCGGCGGACAGCAGCCGCTGGATGCTGTCCATATAGCCTTCGCTGACCTGATTTTCGTCGGCGAACGTCGTGTAGATCATCGTCCAGAAACGCTCACCGGTGGCTTGAATGGCTTCGTAAAGCCATTTCGCGAACTGTTCCCGCGTAACGGCGGCGTTGGGATTGATGTCCTTCGCGATGACCAGGCCGTTTTGGCTGGCGGCCACAAACGCTTTGGCGTACCGGTCGTTGTCGCGGTATTTTGGTGAAGAGACCGCTCGCTTTTTGCGATTCATTTTTCACCCGAAGGTCGAAACCCTTGACGATGGCGGCGATCGCCGAAGCGTTGTCCAGCGCCTTGCCTCCCCGCAATTTTCCGATCGGAACGCCCAACCAGATTCCTTTGTCCTTGATCAGGCGGACCTCTTGCCGTTCCTTCCCGGTGGCCTTGCCGTTGCCTTTATGGTCGCTTACGGCGTACGCGGTGCCTCCTGCGAACAGGGTGAAGACAAGCGCGAGTATCGTCAGAAGGGTCATTCTTTTTCGAAGTGCGGGTTTCACGGTCCATGACCTCCCATGCTGCTTTGGTTTGGGGTGCGCACCGCAACCACCCTCATTTACGGTGCGCGGCGCCGAAATGTTGCGCTTTTCCGGCTGATTCCATTTTCTCATTTTTAACAAAGTCGTTTTTCCCTGAACGTGGCCGGATATGAGCCGAAAGGCGGGGACGGCGCCGGAAAAAAACAAGGAACCCTGGTGCCAGGGTTCCCGATTTCGCGTATGGAAATGGTGATCTCAGCAGGACTTGAACCTGCGACCCCCACCCTGTCAAGATGGTGCTCTCCCAACTGAGCTATGAGATCACGTCAACCGAAAGCAATAAACATAATATCAGCATTGGCGGGGAAAGTCAATGCGGAAATGGAGGAAAACCACAAAAACAATTCTGGCGGTGCTGGGCGATGTCTACCATCCCGCGGCCATGGCGGAAAAGGCGCTGCGGGAAGCCCTGAAGCTGGCGGGAAACGCGGCGCTTCGTCTGGCGGACGCGGAGCGTGTCGGGGAGGAACCGGCGGCCTTGCCCGACGCGTTGCGTTGGTGGTGTTCAAAATGGACAGGCCGGGAACGGGAGGAGACGGAGCGGAACGCGGCTGGCTGACCCCGCAGGCGCAGGAAAGCATCGCGCGCTGCGTGGAGCGGGGAGGAGCTGGCTTGCCTGGCATTCCGGGTTGTCGTATCCCGATCCGGACGGACCGTATGCGCGCGTGCTGCGCGGCCGTTTCCTTCATCATCCGGAAGGCTTGCGGGTCGTTCGCCTCGCCGGCGTCCCGGACCCGTTCGGCCTGGCGCCCGCGGAGCCTTTCGACATCCGGGACGAGCATTATTTTGTGAAATGCGGCACGGCCGCCACCCGCGTGTTCCTGCGTTCGGTTTCCGGAGAAGGCGAATCGGCGGCGGGCTGGGCGTACCCCGGGACAAAGGACACCCTCGGGCGCATCCTTCGCTGGCTGCTGGCGTAGGGCTTTCGCCCGGCCTGCTGGGCCGCCGATCCGTGCTTGGCGACACATTTCGGGCCGACGGAACCGAATTTGTCCGCGCAGCGCAACTTTCCGGCGAGATATGGGTATAACGGAATGAAAGATATGGAAGCACGGATGACGGAGGTAGCTACGTGAATCCCCGGAAAACGCTCCTGCTCATGCTGGTCCTTCTTTTTGCGGGTGGACTGACGATCTATGCGAATACGGCCGGGCTCAGCATCAGTTTCAACAAGTACAGAAGCATCGACGCCGTCGAAGTGGACGGCAAGGTCTATCTGGATCTTGAGGATGCCGCGGAAAAAATGCATGCGATCGTTGAGCGGAACGGCTCGAAAGTGGTGCTGCACAAGCCGAACGTCAACATGATCCCCATTCTCGAGCAAAACACCACCCGGCTCTACAAGGGATTGACGACATCGTTCTGGGTGCACGTCACCGTCGACGGGCTCGAGCTGAAGGTGTCGGAACTGAAGCTGACCCTTGACACGCCTTATGAAGAAGAGGTATTGATGCACATTGACGCGTCGGACCCGGCGCTTCAGGGCGGAGAATTTATTCAAAAGGTCACGGAGCCCTTCAAATACCACTTCAAGTACGCCGCGAAATATTATCTCAGGCTCTGGCTGAAACCGGAAGGCGATGACCGGTTCCACCTCGTCGGAGAAAGAGCGCTTTACGTCACCAGCTGACGCGGGGACCGGGGGGCGGCACAGGCGGCAAAAGAAGCGGTCCGTTGTTTGCGGACCGCATTTATTCTGTCCGGTTCCGCTTTGATTTGACCCGGGGCTTCCCAAGTGGTACGATACGAAAAAGCGACTTCGCAAGACCATTTTTCCATTCTTGGAGATCGGAGGAACCCCATGAGCGACCATGTTCATGATGAAAACGACGTCCACGATCACGAACACGACCACGAAGAGGACGTGTTCATCCTCACCGACGAAGAGGGACGGGAACACGAGATGATTCTCGTTTACTCCTTCGAGACGGGAGACCGGACGTACGCCGTGCTGCTCGACCGCAACGATCCGGAAGAGGACGGCGTCATTCTTCGCGTCGAGCTCGACGGCGATGACGAAGTGCTGGTGAACATCGAGGACGAGGACGAATGGAACCGCGTCGTCCGCGTGTACGAAGAAATCGTCAACCGCGGCGAATAGCCGGTAAACGCAAAAACGAAGGCCCAGCGCCTTCGTTTTTCGTTTGAGCGTAATTATTTGAGCGGCTGGAAGCGCATGATCCTGCCGTTGAACAGCTTGACTTCCGCTTGGAGCCGCCTGCCGAGCCACTTGCAGATTTCGTTGGCCTTCGCCTTGTCCCCGTGCGTGGCTCCGTCGGGAAGAACGACTTGGATGTATGGAATGGCCGTGTCCCCTTCCTGTCGCTCTCCGACTCCGAAAATGATGTATTTGTACAAGGGATTCGTGCCCTTCAAGTAAAACCATCTGTTCTCTTCGCCGGGCCGGGTTTCGATGGTGTACGGGAAAGCCGCATCCTCGTAGTTCCACCCCAGCTGCCGCCCGGTCAGCGAAGTCTGCTCCCGGTAATGTTCCAGCTCTTGTTTCACCGCATCCAGGGTAAGCGTCTGATCGGGCTGACGGACCACCAGGGATATGTACGCGCTTTGGCTCATGAAAGGCACCTCCCCGCCCATCATAGCAAATCGGAACGCCCTTGACAACGATCAGTCCCGGGCGGCGTCGCCGTCAGGAAATCGGTTTTTCCTCCACGATCACCTTGATCCTGCGGATGCCGGGATCTTCCGGACCCTTGACCGGCAGGCCGACTTCGAGATGTTCCCGGATATAATCGATGACCTCCTGGGAAATGACTTCCCCCGGCAGCAGAATCGGAATTCCCGGCGGATAGACGTAGATGAATTCCGAAATGATCCTTCCGGCCGACTCCTCGAAGGGGACCGTTTCCGTTTCCCCGAAAAACGCGTCCCGGGGCGTCAGGGACAGCTGCGGAATTTCGGGAATTTTCACCTGGATGTCGCGGACCTGGCGGGTGTGGCGGAACTGACGGGCCAGCTCCGCCAGCGCGTCCACCAGGGCGCCGACGGTGCCTTCATCGTCGGCCGGCGTCACGAGGCAGAGGATGTTGTACAGATCGCTCAGTTCCACCTCGATGCGGCGGTGCTCACGCAGCCATTCTTCCGCTTCATATCCGGTGATGCCGAGATGGCGAACGTGAATCGTCAATTTGGTCGGGTCGTAGTCAAAGGTCGCTTCGTCGCCCAGAATTTCCTCCCCGAAGCAGTACAGTCCGTCAATTTCGTTGATCGCCCGGCGGGCTCGCTGCGCCAGCTCCAGGGCTCGTTCCGCCATTTCCCTGCCGTGCAGGGCGAGATGGCGCCGCGCCGTGTCCAGCGAGGCGAGCAGCGGGTAGGAGGTGGAGGTGGTGGTCAGCATGCTGAAAATCGTCTGCACCCGCCGAAGATCCACCCGACCCGCCCTGACGTTGAGCACCGCGCTTTGCGTCATCGACCCGCCCAGCTTGTGCATGCTGGTGGCTGCCATATCCGCCCCCGCCTGCATCGCGGAAAGCGGCAGCCGGTCGGAGAAATGGATGAGGGCGCCGTGGGCTTCATCCACCAATACCGGGATATCGTGTTCGTGCACCAAATCGACGATTTCCTTCAGATTGGCGCATACGCCGAAATAGGTCGGGTTGATCAGAAACACGGCGGCCGCGTCCGGATGGCGTTCCAAGGCCCGCCGTACCGCCTGCGTCGTCACCCCGTGATCGATGCCCAGATTCAAGTCGCGCACCGGCGACACGAACACCGGCCGGACGCCGGCGAAAATGATGGCGGTCAGCACGGACTTGTGCACGTTCCGCGGCACGATGATCTTGTCTCCTTCCCGGCAGACGGACAGGATCATCGTCATGATGCTGGTGCTGGTCCCCTGGACGGAGAAAAACGTCGCGTCCGCGCCGAAGGCGTCGGCCGCCAGTTCCTGGGCCTCGCGGATCACGCCCGCCGGCTGGTGCAAGTCGTCCAGCGGGGCGATGTTGATGAGGTCGATGGACAGCACGTTGTCCCCGACGAACCGGCGAAATTCGGGGTCCATGCCGGCGCCTGCCTTGTGGCCGGGAATGTGGAATTGCAGGGGCTTGCGCGCGGCATGGCGGCGCACCGCCTCGAACAACGGCGCATGGGAATGGTCCATGGCGGGTCACCGTCTTTTCTTCCAAACTTGATGTCCCGGCGGCTTTCGAAAATTTCCGCAAGCGGGACAAGCTGAGTATAGCAAAAACGCTGGCGATTGCAACGGCCGCGGCTTCCGCGGGTTCACAAAACCGTCACGGCGGAACATTTGGAACCGGGTTGTCCGTATGCTACCATATGGATTGTTACGGATTCGGGAAGGAGGTCCGCCGGATGGACCGCAGGCTGGCCATAGCCGCACTGATGATCTTCACGGTGTTTCTCGGGTTCGGCATCATCATCCCCGTGCTGCCGATGATGGTCGCCGACATCGACCGCAGCGTCGCGGAATGGCATACCGGACTTCTGCTTTCCCTTTATTCCCTCATGTCCTTTTTGCTTTCCCCCTTCTGGGGCGGCCGTTCGGAGCGGGTGGGGCGCCGTCCCGTGATTCTGACCGGTGTGCTGGGATTCTGCGTCAGTCTTCATCTTGTTCGGCCTCGCGGAAGACCGGCTCTGGCTGATGTACCTGTCCCGGCTGCTCGGCGGACTGTTTTCCGGCGCCGTGACGGCTTCCATCGTGGCGTATGTGGCGGACATCACCACGGACCGGGATCGCACCAAAGGCATGGCCGTCATCGGCATGAGCATCGGCCTCGGCTTCACCTTCGGGCCCTTCGTCGGCGGCCTGCTCAGCGAAGTAAGCCTGGGCACGCCTTTTTTTGCCGCGGCGGGCCTGTCGCTGCTGACGTTCGTTCTGGGGTGGACACAGCTTAAGGAATCCCTCCCTCCCGGAATGCGCGCCGTCCGGCGGGACGAACCCCGCGTTTCCCGTTGGACCGCCTTCCGCGGGTCCCTAAAATACCTGTATATCCTGGCGTTTTTCGTTACGTTTTCCCTGGCCATCCTGGAAGCCACCCTGCAACTGTACGGGATGGACCGGTTTGACGCCACCCCGCGCAACGTGGGGATCATGTTTTTCTTTTGCGGCCTGATTGGGGCCCTGGTTCAGGGGGGATTCGTGCGCCGCTACGTGAGACACGGCCGGGAAGGCCGGTACATCGGCGCCGGACTCGTCATCTCCGCGGCCGGTTTTTTCCTGCTGCTGACCGCAAACAGCTGGATGGCCGCCACCGTCTGCCTGTGCGTCTTCGGCGTGGGCAACGCCATTCTTCGCCCCTGCGTAACGTCCCTCATCACCCAGCGGACGACGGTGGGCCAGGGCCTGGCCTCCGGCGTGAGTTCCTCGATGGACAGCCTGGGGCGTATCGCGGGACCCATGCTCGGCGCGGCGCTCCTGTGGCTTGCGGACTGGCTGCCCTATACGGTGGCGGGGGTCTTGTCGCTGGCCGCCCTCGGGCTGCTCTTCCGTTTCCGCCGGCTGGATCGGATTTCCTCGCTCTCCGCCTGATCCCGGCAGGCCCGGGTCCGGACCCCCGGGCCAAATCGCGGTTCCATTTTTCTCCGCCACCGGCCGTTCCAGGAAAAGTTTCCCCCGGAAACAGGCAAGAATCCGTGTTGCCAGAACATAAAATGAGGTTGTAAGATAGGTTTGAGGGGATGTCCGAACATTCAGCCGCTTCCGGACGCGACCGCACGGCGGAGGTGAAGGGCATGGAACACCGGACGCTCTATCCCAACCGGTCCGGGCGCCCGCAGGTGACGGTGGAAGAGATGCTGCAGGCGTTTCGGTCCAAGCGGGCCGAGCAACGCGCCCGCGTCCTCCGGATGGAAATCGACTACGAGCTGGCGGTGCTGTATGAAGCCCTGCAGAACGGCCGCACCGATGAAGCGGACGCGTGCAAGCAGCGGCTCAGGGACATGCGCCTCGAGATGATACAGCTGGAGATGTAAACGACGCCGGCCGCCGAAAGGCGGCCTTGTTTTTTTTTGTCCGCGGACGCGCAAAAAGATTTGCAGCCGGCGCATTTTCTGGTACTTTTTATTCATGTGCGGTTTTTACGCGAAAAACCGGATGGAAGGGGAGGGCTCGGCATGAAATTGAATCGGCGCGACAAGCTGCTCATGATCGGCGACTCCATCACCGATTGCGGGCGGCTGAGACCGGTAGGCGAAGGGAAACCCGAAGCCCTTGGCGACGGCTACGTGGCGCTGGTCGACGCGATGCTGCGGGCGGCGCGTCCCGACCTGCAAATCCGCGTGGTGAACATGGGCATAAGCGGAAACACGGTGCGGGACCTGAAGGAGCGGTGGGAAACCGACGTCATGAACTTAAGCCCCGACTGGGTGTCGGTGATGATCGGCATCAACGATGTCTGGCGGCAATTCGACCGGCCGCACATTCCGGAGAGGCACGTCTATCCGGACGAATACGAAGCCACGCTGGACGAGCTGGTGCGGCGGACGCTTCCGCACGTGAAGGGCATGGTGCTGCTCACGCCGTTTTACATAGAACCGAACCGCGGCGATCCGATGCGGGCCATGATGGACCGGTACGGGGCCATCGTCCGGCGGACGGCGGAGCGCCACGGCACGATGTTCGCGGACACCCAGGCGGCCTTCGACCGCCTGCTGGAGCACGTGTATCCGGCCGTGTTGGCGCCGGACCGCGTGCATCCGTACCTGACGGGCCATTACGTCCTGGCCAGGGCGTTCTTCGCAGCGCTGGACTTTCCGTTTTAAGCCGAAAAGGGTAAAATGAAAATCGTCGTGAAAAACGGAGGATGAAGGGATTTATGTCGAAAGCACACATCGGCGTCATGGGCCTTGCGGTCATGGGACGAAACCTTGCGCTCAACATCGAAAGCCGCGGGTACACGGTGGCGGTCTACAACCGTTCCCCGGAGAAAACCCGCGACCTGCTGGAGACGGACGGCAAAGGCCGGAGGCTTGCGGGCGCTTTTTCGATTCCGGATTTCGTGGGCCTTTTGGAGAGGCCACGAAAAATCATCGTCATGGTGCAAGCGGGCGCCGGCACGGACGCGGCCATCGAGGCGCTGGTGCCCCATCTTGAAGAAGGAGACATCCTGATCGACGGCGGCAACGCCCATTTCCCGGACACGCAACGCCGCTTCCGGGAGCGTGTCGGCGAAGGGGGATCCGTTTTCTGGGCATGGGGGGTCTCCGGCGGCGAAGAAGGAGCCCTGAAAGGCCCCGCCCTCATGCCGGGCGGACCCGAGGAAGCGTACCGCGCGGTGGAGCCGATTCTCACGGCCATCGCGGCCAAGGTAAACGGCGATCCGTGCTGCACCTACATCGGTCCGGACGGTTCGGGCCATTTCGTCAAAATGGTCCACAACGGCATCGAATACGGCGACATGCAGCTCATCTGCGAGGCGTACCATCTGCTCCGCGACGTGGCGGGGCTGTCCATGGAGGAGCTGCACGAAACCTTTGCGGAATGGAACAAGGGCGAGCTGGACAGCTACCTGATCCAGATCACCGCCGACATCCTGTCCAAGAAGGATCCCGAAACGGGAAAACCCATGGTGGACGTCATCCTGGACGCCGCCGGCCAGAAGGGCACCGGCAAATGGACCAGCCAGAACGCCCTGGATCTGGGCGTGCCGCTGACCATTGTCACCGAAGCGGTGTTCGCGCGTTTCCTGTCGGCATTGAAAGAGGAGCGCGTCGAAGCGTCCCGGCGTCTGGGCGGACCCAGACCGGCGCCTTTCACGGGAAACCGGGCGGCGTTCGTGGAGCAGGTGCGCCGGGCGTTGTATGCCAGCAAGATCTGTTCCTACGCCCAGGGCTTCGCGCAGATGCGCGCCGCCTCCGAGGCGTACGGCTGGAACCTGCGTTACGGCGATATCGCCATGATCTTCCGCGGAGGCTGCATCATCCGGGCCCGTTTTCTGCAGAACATCCGCGACGCTTTCTCCCGCAATTCGGATCTGAAGAATCTCTTGCTGGACGACTATTTCAAGGGAGTCGTCGAATCGTACCAGGACGCGTGGCGGGAAGTGGTGTCTGTCGCGGTGAAAAGCGGCGTTCCGGTGCCGGCGTTCTCCAGCGCGCTGTCCTACTACGACAGCTACCGCTCGGAACGGCTGCCGGCCAACCTGCTGCAGGCGCAGCGCGATTACTTCGGCGCGCACACCTTCCAAAGGGTCGACAAGGAAGGCGTGTTCCACCACAACTGGCTGGAAAGCTGACGCCGCAAGGCGGGGGCGGCAAGCCTTCCTCTTTGGTCACACGAACGGGAAAACGGAGCGAGAGCATTGGACACCAGGCTGGAACGCGGCAAACGCCGGCGCAACATCGTGCTGGTCGGCTTCATGGGCACGGGCAAGACGACAGTGGCCCGCCTGCTGGCCGGCCGGCTCGGTTACGCCGCGGTGGACACGGACGATGAAATCGAGCGGCGGGCGGGCAAGACGATCGCCGAGATTTTCGCCTCGGAAGGGGAAGCGTATTTTCGCGATCTGGAATCGCAGGTGTTGCGGGAGACGCTGGCGGGCGAAGGCCGGGTGGTCGCCACGGGCGGCGGGGCGGTGCTCAGGGAAGAAAACCGCCGCGTCATGCTGGCCTCGGGCTGGGTCGTCGCTCTGACGGCCGACGCGGAAACCCTGATCGCCCGTTTGGTCCGGCCCAAGGAAGCGGGGGTCCGGCCCCTTCTGTCCGGCGACGCGGAAAAACGCGTGCGCGCGTTGCTTGAGGAGCGCAGGCACGCCTATGATTTTGCGCATTGCACCCTCGACACGTCCAGGCGGACGCCGGAGGAAGTCGCCGGCCTGCTGATGCGCTGGATTTCTTGATCGGCCGGCCCGCGTGCAGCCCGGCTGGCGGGTTTGATCGGCGGGGGGAACGTCACATGGGGAAATTTTCCGCAGCGGAGCGGATCGCCGCGGCGGCGGTCTTGGCCGGCGGGTGTCTCGGCTCGCTGGCTCGGTATGGCGTCGGCTGGCTGATCCCGGACGGCGGCGGAATGAAATTTCCATGGGCGACGTTCGGCGTCAATCTGGCGGGATCGCTGGCCCTGGGATGGCTGGCCGGTTTTGCCGGGCGGCGTGCGGTTCCGCATTGGCTGTGGGAAGGTCTGGGCACCGGTGTTTGCGGAGGATTCACGACGTTTGGCGCGGTGGGCGCCCAACTGTGGGAGCTGCTTTCCCATGGCGCGTACGGGACAGCCGTTTTCTACGGGACGGGGAGCGCCTTCGGAGGGTTCGCTTTGGCTTGGTGCGGCGTCCGTCTGGGCGAAAACGGCATGCGATCCCGGAAGAAAGGCGATTCTTCATGACGTGGTGGATTCTGGCCGCCGTCGGTGCGGGAGGCGCCGCGGGTTCCCTGCTCAGGTACGCCGTCGGGAGGTGGATGGCGTCCCGCAACCGGCCGGCGTTTCATGCAACGTTGCTGGTGAACACGATCGGCTCGTTTGGCGTCGGGCTGCTCGCCGGAACGCAGGCGGCCGCCGATGATCCCGTATTATCCGCGCTGCTTGGGACGGGTTTTCTGGGCGGACTCACCACCTATTCGACTTTGAATGTGCAGAAAGTCCTCCTGTGGCGGTCTGACCGGCGCCGGCTGTTTCGTTACGCCGCCGCCGCATACGGATTCGGCGCCCTTGCGTTGGCGGCCGGCTTGGAATTGGCACGTTTGGCCGCTTTCAACGGTTAGCGGCCGGGGAAGGAGCGAATGTTTCCCATGGATGTGATCGTCAACCCGACGCGGCGCCTGCGCGGGGAGATCCAGGCGCTGTCGTCGAAAAACTATACCTCGCGATATCTTCTGACGGCGGCGCTGGCGGAAGGGACCAGCGTCATTCTGTACCCCGCCCGCAGCGAAGACGGCGAAGCGATGCGCCGTTGCCTGCGGGATCTGGGCGCGGCGATCGAGGAGACGGAGGACAGGGTCGTCATCACCGGTTTCGGGAAGCGCCCCCGGCCGGTTCGCGAGCTCGACACCGGCAACGCGGGGGCGGTGCTGCGGTTTCTCCTGTCGGTGGCGACGCTGCTGCCCGAGGTGACCTTCGTCAACTCCTATCCGGAATCCCTCGGCAAGCGGCCCAACAACGACCTGATCGACGCGCTGGAGCAGATGGGTGTGAGGGTGGAGCACCGGGACGGAAAACTCCCCATCACCATCCGCGGCGGCCGGCCGCGGGGCGGCCGCATCCGGGTGTCCGGACGCGTCAGCTCGCAGTACCTCAGCTCGCTGCTGTTTCTCACCCCGCTTCTGGACGAAGACAGCGAGATCGAGGTGCTGCACGACCTGAAATCGAAGGTGGCCGTCAGCCAGACGCTGGAGGTGCTGGAGGAAGCGGGCATCCGGGTGGAAGCTTCGGAGGACATGATGTTCTACCGCGTGCCCGGCCGGCAGAAGTACCAGCCGCGCACGTACACCGTCCAGGGCGATTACCCGGGTTCGGCGGCGATCCTCGCGGCTGCGGCGGTGACGGAATCGGACGTGACGGTGCACCGCCTGAAGGCCGACAGCCGCCAGGGCGAACGGGCCGTCATCGACGTGCTGAAGGCCATGGGCGTGCCGCTGGTCCACGAGGGGGATGCCGTGCGGGTCCGGGGAGGCGGACCGCTGAAAGCCGTGGAGTTCGACGGCGACGCCTTCACCGACGCGGTTCTGGCGATGGTCGCCGCGGCGGTGTTTGCGGAAGGCACGTCCAGGTTTTATAATGTGGAAAACCTGCGCTACAAGGAATGCGACCGGATCACGGATTTCCTGACGGAACTCCGCAAGGCGGGGGCGAACGTGGAAGAACGGCGCGACGAAATCATCGTGCACGGCCGCCCGGAAGGCGTGGAAGGCGGCGTCGAAATCGACGCCCACTTCGACCACCGGGTCATCATGGCTCTCACGGTGGTGGGCCTGCGCGCCAAGAGCCCCATCCGCATCCGGGACGCGCACCACGTCGCCAAATCGTATCCGCAATATTTTGATCATTTACGCGAGCTCGGCGCGGCGGTAGAATGGGTGTAAGGCCTCCCGCCCGCCGCGCGGACGGGACGCGTCAAGGAGGCGAACCGGACATGGCTTTCGAGAACCCTTCGCGCGAGGAAATCAGGAGGATTCTGGAGAACGCGGGAGCCATCGCCGTGGTCGGGCTGTCCGACAATCCCGAAAGAACGTCCCACCAGGTGGCCGCGGCGATGAAGCACAGGGGATACCGGATCATTCCGGTCAACCCGAACGCCGAAAGCGTCCTGGGAGAACGTTGTTATCCATCGCTTAAAGATATTCCCGAACCGGTGGACATCGTCAACGTGTTCCGCCGTCCGGAGCATACGCCGGAGATCGCCAGGGAAGCGGCCGGGATCGGCGCGAAAGTGCTGTGGCTGCAACTGGGCATCGTGAACGAGGAAGCGGCGGAAATCGCCCGGAGCGCCGGCATGACGGTCATCATGGACCGCTGCATCAAGGTGGAGGATTCGCTCCTCTTTCCCGGAGGGAGACGGGGCTGACCGATTCGGACGCTCGCGGCAACTCCCTCCGCCGCCGTGATGCCGGTCCCGGCCGGCGACGCGGCGCCGGCCGTCGGCCGCGAAAGGAGGGCGCAAGCCGGTGACGGGTTACTTCCAGCGGTTGGGAAGGGCCCTGATGCTGCCGCTCACGGTACTCCCCGCCGCGGCCGTGTTCCTGATGCTTTCCCGTCTCCCCTGGGAAGCGGCGGGATGGCCCGTGGTGGCGGAGCTGCTCTGGGCGGCCGGCATGTCCGTTTTTCACTACGCGCCATATTTGTTTGCCGTCGGCATCGCCCTCGGGCTGGCCAACCAGTCCGTATACGCCGGGCTTTCGGCATTGGCCGGCATGTTCATCTACATGCTGGTCACCCACACCTACGACCCGGACGGCGTACAGCCCGTCATGTTCGTGGCGGCGGTGATCGGTGTTCTCTCCGGCTGGGCGTACGAGCGGTTCAAGACCCTGAAGCTGCCCGAGTATCTGCAGTTTTTCGGCGGATCCCGATTCGTGCCGATTTTGATGAGCCTGGTATCCCTCGCCTTCGCGTGGGTGATGATCCCCGTCGGCGAGACCGTACGGGCGTGGATTGCCGCCGCCGGCGACATCGTCTATTCCGCCGGCGGTTTCGGCGTCTTTCTATATGGCTTTTTGCACCGCATTCTCGTCGCCTTCGGGATGCACCACGTGCTCAATCACGTATTCTGGTTCCAAATCGGCCAATACACCGCCCCGGACGGCAGCGTGCATTTCGGCGACATGATGCGCTTCTTCGCCGGGGACCCGGCGGCCGGCATCTTTATGGCTGGGCTGTATCCGATCATGATGTTCGCCCTGCCCGCCATCGCCTTTGCCATCGCCGCGGAAGCCCGGGAGGATTTGCAGCCGACCACGCGCAGGCAGTTCAAGGCCGCGGCGCTGACGTCGTTCATGACCGGCGTCACCGAACCGGTAGAGTTCGCGTTCCTGTTTGCCGCGCCTTACCTGTATCTCGTCCATGCGGCGCTGTCCGGCGGAATCATGTGGCTTGTGTACGAACTCGATATCCGGCACGGTTTCGCGTTTTCCGCCGGTTTTCTGGAATACATGGTCAATCTCCACCTGGCCACGAACGGTCTGCTGCTCCTGCCGGTAGGGCTGGGCGTGGGGCTCGTCTATTACGTGCTGTTCCGCTGGAGCATCCGGCGGTTCCGCCTGACGACGCCCGGCCGGGAGGAAGCCGTCCGCCTGGATGACTGGGAGACGGACCTGCCCTACAACGCGCCGCTGGTTCTGCAAGCACTGGGCGGCAAGGAAAATATCGCGCAGCTTGATTCCTGCATTACCCGCCTGCGCATCACCGTGCACGACGAACGCAGGATCGACGTCAAGGCGTTGCGCGACCTGGGGGCGGCGGGCGTCATCCGGCTGGGCGGCGGCCATGTGCAGGTGGTGTTCGGCACCTATTCGGAAATGATCCGCGAAGAAATCCTGAAGATCATGCGCCTGGACGAACGCCGCGTGGACTTCGTGGCGCCGGTGGCGGGCCGCATGATTCCGCTCGAAGAGGTGAAGGATTCCGTTTTCGCAAGCAGGCTGCTGGGACAGGGGGTCGCTTTTGTGCCGGAGAAGGGGGAACTGGCCGCGCCCGTCCGCGGCAGGATCGTGCATCTGCCTCCGACGCGCCACGCCGTTGGCATCCGGACACCGGAAGGGCTGGATGTGCTCCTTCACATCGGCATCGACACGGTTTCCTTGGGCGGAACGGGCTTTGAAGCCCTTGTGCGGGAAGGCGACGAAGTAAAGCCCGGGCAAACGCTCATCCGCTTCCATCTGCCGACGCTGCGAAAACACGCGAAAGCCCTGGATACACCGATGGTCATCACCAATGCGGAGCGGGTACGCTCGTGGCGGTTCGCGCCGTACAAGGCGGTCAAGAAAGGTCAGGCTGCGGTCATGTCGGTCGTGGTCAAGGAGACAGAAACCAGAGGGGGAGAAACATGATTCAAGGTCGCGGCGCTTCGGGGGGTATCGCCATCGGGAAGGCGTTCGTCCTGCCGGACTGGGAATGGGAGCTGCCCGAACACAGGGTGCGGGTGGAAGATTTGGCCAGGGAGTTCGAGCGCCTCTCCGAGGGGATCCGCCGCTCCAAACATGAAATCGCGCAGCTCAAGCATGAGCTGGACGAGGTGGTGGGCCGGCAGGAGGCGAGCATTTTCGACGCCCATCTGGCCATTCTCGACGACCCGGTGTTCATGAGCGAAATCCAGGGCATCATCCGGCGTCAGTACAAGGCGGCGGAAGTGGCCGTCAAGGAAGCTATCGACCATTTCGTGGCCATGTTCGACCTTCTGGACGACGAATACATGAAAGAGCGGGCAGCGGACATCAAGGACGTCGGCAACCGGCTGCTCAAGCACCTCCTCGGCGTGCCGGAAATCGACCTGCCGTCCGATTCCAGGCCATTCATTTTGGTGGTACGGGAATTGTCCCCCTCGCAACTTGTCCATCTCAAGCCGGATCTGGTGCTCGGCATCGCGACGATGGCGGGCAGCCCGACGTCCCATGCGGCGATCATGGCCAAGGCGTTCGGCATCCCGCTGGTCACGGGCCTGGAAGGGAAATGCCCGCGGCCCATCATGACGGGGGACCTCTTGATTCTGGACGGGGATACGGGCATTGTGCACGTCAATCCTGACGAGAAGACCATCGCCGAATACACGGACAGGCAAGAGCGGCAGCAGGCGCACCGCCGGCAGCTGCGCCGCCTCGCCGACGTGCCGGCGATCACTCCGGACGGCGTCAAAATCCACCTGGCGTCCAACATCAGTTCCATCCCGGAGCTGGAAGTGTCCCTGCAGAACGGCGCCGAAAGCGTGGGCCTGTTCCGGACGGAGTTTTTGTACATGAACAGCCCGCGCTTCCCGACGGAGGAAGAGCAATACCGCGTCTACCGGCGGGCGGCTGAGATGCTGAAAGGTCAGCCTCTGGTCATCCGCACCCTCGACATCGGCGGCGACAAATCTCTGGACTATTTCGAACTGCCGGAGGAAGAGAACCCGTTCCTCGGGTATCGCGCCATCCGGTTCAGCCTGGACCGCAAGGACCTGTTCAAGGTGCAGTTGCGCGCCGTGCTGCGCGCCGCCGTGCACGGGAATGTGCAACTGATGTATCCGCTGATCGCGTCGGTGGAAGAAGTCCGCGCAGCCAACGAAGCGTTGCGGGAAGCCGCGCGGGAGCTCACCGCGGAAGGCGTGCCCCATCGCGCCGACATCCCCGTCGGCATCATGATCGAAGTGCCGGCGGCGGTGGCCATCGCCGACCTGCTGGCGGAGGAAGTGGCTTTTTTCAGCATCGGGACCAACGACCTGATCCAGTTTGCCCTGGCCGTCGACCGGATGAACGAACGGATCGGCTGGATGTGCGATCCGTACCAGCCTTCGGTGTTGCGCATGCTGAAGGCGGTAGTGGACGCGGCGGAGCGCCGCCGGGTTCCCGTCACCGTCTGCGGCGAGCTGGCGGGTGACGTCAAGGCTCTGCCCATGCTGCTCGGTCTGGGCATCCGCGGGCTCAGCATGGCGGGGCAGTCGATCCTGCCCGTGAAGGAAGTGTTGCTGCGCACGCCCGTGGAGGCGTGCCGCGCCCTCGTCGGCGAACTGCTCGGACTTCGCACCGCGGAGGAAATCCGAGCGCGTCTGGAGCGGTTCTGCCAGGAAACGAAGCTGACCGCCGGACATTCCCTGTGAAAATTGCTTGAAAACAGGGGCGCTCCGTTTTGCGCGGACGGGGGATTTTTGGTACGATAGACAACAAGCAGGACTAGCGTGAGGAGGCGACTTGCGGATGACCGCCATCCGGCAACTCACCACGGTCGAACAGTGGAATGAAACGCTGCGCCGTTCCGGCGACAGGCCGGTGCTGGTCTTCAAGCACAGCACGCAGTGCCCCATCAGCGCCGGCGCGCACGAAGCGCTGTTGCATTACGTGGAGGACACCGGCCGCGCGGGACAGGCGCCGTGCGAATTCGCCATCGTCCACGTCATCGAAGACCGGCCGGTCAGCAACGCCATCGCCGAAGCGACCGGGATCAAGCATGAATCGCCGCAGGCCATCCTGCTCAAGGACGGAAAGCCTCTCTGGCACGCGTCGCACTGGACGATCACCTACGACTTTTTGAGCGAAAAGCTGGGGAAACCCGAGGAAAATCTTCCGACCGGGTGAGCCGCCCAAACCGTGCCGGGGACGCATTGCGAAAACGCTTTATTTGTCGTATGATAACCTTGTCAATAATGACCAAAAAGCCCTTTTGTGGGCGGAAGGTCATGACATTGGAGCGAGGAACGTGACGGTCACCATTTACGATGTGGCAAGGGAAGCAGGGGTTTCCATGGCCACCGTGTCGCGGGTGGTCAACAACAATCCCAATGTGAAACCCCAGACCAGGAAAAAAGTGCTTGAAGCCATCGAACGGCTCGGATACCGGCCCAACGCCGTGGCCCGCGGCCTGGCCAGCAAGAAGACGACCACCGTCGGCGTCGTCATCCCCGATATCTCCAACGCCATTTTCGCGGAAGTGGCGCGGGGCATCGAGGACATCGCGAACATGTACCATTACAATATCATTCTGTGCAACGCCGACAAGCGCAAGGAGAAGGAAATCCGGGTCGTCAACACGTTGCTGGAGAAACAGGTGGACGGGCTCCTGTTCATGGGCGGCAGCATCACCGAGGATCATCTGGAGGCGTTCCGCACATCCACCGTGCCCATCGTGCTGTGCTCTACGGCGGATGAGACGGGAACGATGCCGTCGGTGGACATCGACCACGAACAGGCCGCCTTCGACGCGGTCAGCCGCCTGATTTCCGAGGGGCACCGGAAGATCGCCATGATCAGCGGCTCGTTGCAGGATCCGACCACCGGATACGCCCGTTTCCAGGGATACCGAAAGGCGCTTGAAAAGGCCGGTCTGCCGTTCAGGGAAGATTATGTCCGCGCGGGGAACTACCGGTACGAATCGGGCATGGAGGCCACCCGGTATTTCCTGCAGCTGCCGGAGCGGCCAACGGCGATCTTCGCGGCCAACGACGAAATGGCCATTGGCGCCATCCACGCCATTCAGGACGCCGGGCTTAGGGTGCCGGAGGACATCTCCGTCATCGCCATCGACAACATCCGCCTGGCGGAAATGGTTCGCCCCGAGCTGACCACCGTGGCGCAGCCGATGTACGACATCGGCGCGGTGGCCATGCGCCTGCTCACCAAGCTGATGCGCAAGGAACACGTGGACGAAACGCGGGTCATTCTGCCGCATGAGCTGAAAGTGCGCCGTTCGACGGCGCCAGCGGGATGATCGCCGGCGGGATGACACGGAAGCGAAAGATCCTGTCTGAAGATCAACCGACGTGCTGGAGGGCCACCTCCAGCACGTCTTTGTTTTTTGCGTTGATGAGAGGACGACGGGGGATGGGCTGCCATCGGGACACGTCGTCCATCCAGGAGGCCGGCATGTTTTCGGGGCGGCCGGGCGACTTGAAGGCCGTCCAGCTTTCCGGGAGAAGCGCCGGCCGCTCCCGCTCTGCCCCGTCGATGTCTTTGAGCAACGGATGGTCGCACATTTCCATCCAGAGCAGGCTCCAGGCGCGGGGCACGACCCGCCAGTGGTCGTACCCGCCCCCGCCGGCGGCGATCCATCGCCCGCCGCACTCGGCGTGGGCCAGTTGATGGATGAGCCGCGGGATTTCCCGGAAAATCCGCATGCTGCAATGGATGTGCGCCAGCGGGTCAAAGGCGTGGGCGTCGCAGCCGTGCTGGCTGACGATCACGTCCGGGCGAAAGGCGCGGGTGATGCGCTCGAGGGCCGTCGTGAAGCATTCCAGCCAGGAATCGTCTTCCGTGTACGGCTCCAGCGGCACGTTCAAGCATGCGCCGTAGCCGGCGCTTTCGCCTCGCTCGTAGGGAAAGCCGGTGCCGGGGAACAGGTATTTGCCGGTTTCGTGGATGGAAAACGTGAAGACGTCCGGATCCGTGTAAAACCGCCATTGCACGCCGTCGCCGTGGTGCACGTCGGTGTCGATGTANAGCACTCTGGCGTCGTATTCCNTGCGGANCCAGGCNATGGCGACNGCGACGTCGTTGTANACGCAAAANCCCGNNGCCCGTTCCGGAAACGCGTGGTGCANGCCGCCNCCCANGTGCAGCGCGTGNTNCGCCCGCCCGGACATGACCTCCTCNGCGGCCCGCAGCGTGCCCGCCACCACNCCCAGGGNGGCNTCNTGCATGCCGGGNAANTANGGCGTNTCNCCGTNNGGNTCNAGNCCGTACNCCCNGGGNTCCACACCCGCGCGGCCGGGGCCGCCGGNACCGAGCCGCTGCACCGCCCGGATNTAATCGGGCCGGTGCACGAGGGCGAGGGCGTCCTCCGCGCCGGGAAAGTCCGACGGGACAAGCCGGGCCGGCCAGGCGCCCGCCGCTTTCAGCAACCCTTCGGTCAGCGTCAGGCGCACGGGATGGAATGGATGCCGATCGTTGAAAAGGTATTTCTGGGAAGCGGAAATGTCGATCCAAACCGCCCGGTCGTTCAACGTGTTCGTTCCTCCCTTTCGGCGAAGCCCCGGCCGCTTTCCGGCGACCTGTCCGTAACCCGGTCAGTACATGAAGCGGCGCCGGAATCGTACGCGGTCGAAACGCTCGACGGACGACAGCGGCACTTCCGGTCCGACCCGGACCATCAGGCAGTTGGCCGGGTGCGCGCAAATTTCCGGGTCGTCGGTGGCGAACCAGACCATGCCGACGGATTTCATCAGGCGTTCCATCATGTTGCGGTACTCCCAGACGCTGAGGCCGCTGCCTTCCAGGTCCCAGTGCCAGTAATATTCCGTGGTGAAGACGATGACATTGTCCAGCTGTCCGTCCGCAAACGCCGCCTCGAGCATGGCCTTGCCCAGGCCCATCGAGCGGTAATCGTCGGCCACTTCGATGGCGCCCAGTTCAATCAGGTCCTCCATCCCGCCGTCCGCCCAGCGCTCGATTTCATCGGGATAGTGGAAGGTCACGTAGCCGACGATGGCGTTTCCGTCGATGGCCGCGATGATGCGCCCTTCGGGAAGCCCGGCGATTTCGATGAGGGCTTCGTGCTGTTCGGATGGTTTGCGGAACGCGTCCAGCTTGGGGTGCATGGCGTATCCGGCGATTTCCTCCGGCGTCAGGGGACCCGCGACGAGGATGGTTTTGCCGTTCTTTTCGATGATCCGTTCCTGGCGGCGCTTGCGGTGTTCCATTTGGATCCTGCCTCCGTCCCTATTATACAACAGTCCGACCCGTTGCGGCTTTTTCACGACTTCAAGTTCTTCATGACCGACGCGAAAGGGTTGTGTTATAATGATGCGATGAAAGCGGATACGAATGTGACGGAATGGTGAACAGGCCAAAAACGCCAAAATCCGAAACGGGAAGGTGAAGAACATGATTCAGCAAACCGAGCGGCTCCCCGCAACAGACCCGGGATGCAATCTCGGTTCGTACGAGGAAGCGGTGCGCAATTTCCGGTGGGAAGATGTCGAGAAGCACTTCACGTGGTACAAGACGGGCAAGGTGAACATGGCCTACGAGGCGATCGACCGGCACGTGGAGGAAGGCCGCGGAAACCGGACGGCGCTTCTCTACAGCGATGCAACGCGGGATGAGCGCTATACGTTCGCGGATTTGGCCCGGCTGTCGAACCGGTTTGCCAACGTGCTGCGTTCCCTGGGCGTGAAGCGCGGCGACCGGGTGTTCATCTACATGCCGCGCACGCCGGAGCTTTACTACAGCCTGCTGGGCACGCTGAAAATCGGCGCCATCGCGGGGCCGTTGTTCGAAGCCTTCATGGAAGCGGCGGTGCGGGATCGCCTGCAGGACAGCGGCGCGGTGGCGATCGTCACCACCACGGCGCTTCTGCCGCGCATTCCCCGCGCGGATCTGCCGGAACTCAAACACGTAATCGTCTTTGGCGACAATGTCGAAGAAGGCGGGGGCATTGTGGACTTCCGCAAAGCGGTGGAGCAGGCGTCCGACGAGGCGGAGATCGAGTGGCTCGGGCGCGAGGACGGCCTGATCCTGCACTACACCTCCGGCTCCACCGGCAAGCCGAAGGGCGTCTATCACGTGCACAACGCCATGATCCAGCACTATTACACCGGAAGGATCGTATTGGATCTGCGGGAGGATGACATCTACTGGTGCACGGCCGACCCCGGATGGGTGACCGGCACGTCCTATGGCATTTTCGCTCCCTGGCTCAACGGCGTGACCAACGTGGTGCGCGGCGGCCGATTCAGCCCGCAGGATTGGTACGCCACCATCCAGAAATACAAGGTGACCGTCTGGTACAGCGCGCCGACGGCGTTCCGCATGCTGATGGGGGCGGGTGAAGCGGTGGCGAAGCAGTACGACCTGTCCAGCCTGCGCCACGTGCTCAGCGTCGGCGAACCCCTCAATCCCGAAGTCGTCCGCTGGGGCATGAAGGTCTACGGCCGGCGCATCCACGACACCTGGTGGATGACCGAAACCGGCGGGCAGCTCATCTGCAATTATCCGAGCATGGACATCAAGCCGGGATCGATGGGCAAGCCGATTCCGGGGGTGGAGGCGGCCATCCTGGACGACCAGGGCAACGTGCTGCCCCCGAACCGGATGGGCAACCTGTGCATCCGCACCCCCTGGCCTTCGATGATGCGCCAGATCTGGAACAATCCCGCGAAGTATCAGGAGTACTTCCGCTTCCCCGGCTGGTACATGTCCGGCGACTCCGCATACATGGACGAAGACGGCTATTTCTGGTTCCAAGGCCGGGTGGACGACGTGATCAATACCTCCGGCGAGCGGGTCGGACCGTTCGAGGTGGAAAGCAAGCTGGTGGAACATCCCGCGGTGGCCGAAGCGGGGGTCATCGGCAAGCCGGACCCGGTCCGCGGCGAGATCATCAAGGCGTTCATCGCGCTCAGGGACGGCTATACGCCTTCAGAGGAGCTGAAAGAAGATATTGCCCGCTTCGTCCGGGAAGGCCTGGCCGCCCACGCCGCGCCGCGTGAAATCGAATTCCGCGACAAGCTGCCCAAGACGCGCAGCGGCAAGATCATGCGCCGCGTGCTCAAGGCCTGGGAGTTGAACCTTCCCACGGGCGACCTGTCCACGATGGAAGACTGAGCCGCCGGTTGAGCCGCCGGTGTTGGCGCCGCATCGGGCCGAATACCGGCGCCGGAGCGCACCGATCCGCGAAAAACATGGCCGCCTTGCATGAGGCAAGGCGGCCATCGTTCTTGTGCGCCCGGCATGGGCGATAACTCTAAGGTGAAAGTCCTGAACGGGGGTTGGCTGTACCA